>Ga0056909_1000139_pt1 | contig 111269 bp, 82 predicted proteins | sample EBPBio102011_DNA_FD_62115 | JGI IMG/M metagenome (GOLD analysis project Ga0056909, IMG submission 62115) | Wastewater treatment Type I Accumulibacter community from EBPR Bioreactor in Madison, WI, USA - Reactor 1_1/10/2011_ DNA | ecosystem: Engineered > Bioreactor > EBPR > Anaerobic-Aerobic >... | reverse complement strand
AGGCAATTTGGGCTTTGAGGATTTGGGCTTCATCTTCGTTCCTTCGTCACTACGACGAAGCCCAAATCCTCCTTAAATCACAACCTCTAATCTGTGCCATAGGTGCTGACGGGGGACAGGCAAGAATGGATTCTCCCCGGTCGCGTGCCCACGGAATGAACCACCACGCGAAAGCGCCGGCGCCGATGGTCGCAAAGAACAAGCTTCCGAACAAGGCGTTCATCAGCTTTGCCCACGCAACCTGCACGTCCGGGATATAGGGAACATATCCCATGTAGGTTGGATAGATGCTTCCATCACGAAGCGTGACGTTGGCGCGCTTCATTTCGTCGAGGCCGATGAAGTCCCACGTTGCCGCAAGCGCCTTGGTGCCGAGCATTTGGAACTCATAGTCGTCGAGGATGAGTGTCAGTTTGAGCCAAGTGAATGCGGCCAGCAGACCGAACCAGAAGAACAATGGCACGCGCGCGCCGCGCCACCACATCGAGAATTGATGGCCGATGAGCTGCGAGCCGCGCGTGAAGTTTCCCGAGTTGCGATTAGCCTCGCCGTGGCTTGACCAGGGGCGCGGATGGCGGGGGCGTGACGACTTATCTGCCATGGTGGCGGTCCAATCGTGTATCCACCATTGCAAGAAATTCGTCACGCCGATCAGGCGCGTGCGTCCTCACCCATTCATCGGCAACGAGCTGCACATACTCGCATATGATAGCCATCCGTTGCGGATTAAACTGGGGACGATCCCGGTGCGCCAGGAAGCTGTTTACGATGCGGCGGACAAGCTCTGACTTGGTAATGCCTTCCGACTTGGCGAGCTCGTTTAGAGCAAGCCAAGCTGAAGGCGAGAGCGCCACAGAACGACGATGAAATTCCAAACCACCCTCCCTCTCAGGGGTAGGCGGTGGGTTCTTGCGAAAGGCGAAATTCGGATATCAGCAACTGGAACAAGGGTCAAGCTGGGCGACAGTCGCAGAAACTGCTGGTGCAATTTACACCCCAATCAGGTCTTCAAACCGACCGGAATTCGCCACGTTTGGCGGGTGTCGATTGCACCCCGATATAGGGTGCCACATGCACCCCTTCGGGTGCGTTATGCACCCTCACATTTCCCGCGTTTCCGCTGGGTTTTGAGCTTCGCGAATTGCGGCTTGCCGCATACCGTGTGCATCTCAGAATGAGATATCCCCGAAGCGGATTTCTCATTCTGCTTATCGAAGGGAATTCAGGCGTAGCCCCTCAGTTTGCCTGCACCTAGGCACGTCGTGCCCTGTTCGGGCATGAGAGTTGAAATCTGCATGAGGCGTTAGCCTCGGCAGACATTTGCCCATCGTGAGATCGGAACGGTCGGTACAATCGATGAGGATTGTTCGGTCAAACGATGCCGAACGGGTTCCGGACTGGAGCCCCGCCAAGGATCATCCGGCCTGACCGATGAAGGATTGCGACATCTGTGGGAGCAATCGCCACTAGACGCATCGCGATTGGGTTCCGCTTCACGCTCCCAAAACGCTGGCGTAGCTTACCCAAACGCAATTCAATTTTCTCGCCACCAGCGATCAAACCCGAACCTTATCGGGGACAACGCGAGATCGTCGAGTCACCCAAGGTCGAGTTGCTGACGGTTCCTACATGGTACTGGAATTTCATCCTTATCGTGATAGCAATGGCTGCAACGAGGACCGATCAGAAGGAAAGACGACATGCCAAGAGCGAAAAAGATCGAGGGCAATCTGGACGCAATCACGGCGAAGCGCGCCGCATTGGAAGCGGAGCTTGCGGAACTAACGGAAGCGGAACGCCGCGCGCGCGAAGCGGAGCGCGACGCGGGCCGTGACGTGCTGCTTGGCGCGCTTGCCAAGGTGAAGATCGCTCGCATGGACCGGGGCGTAGCGACGTCCATTGCAAAAGCGATCGAGAAGCATGGATCGATCAAGATTGCGGAAGCTCTTGGGGCTCTTTGAAGCGATCGGCGATGCGCAGGTCGCGAGCGAAGCAAGCGAAAAGCGAGGCGATCGGTCTGCGGTTTGGCATCTTCCTCTTGCCGCATGAGTCGCGAGCATTTGCCTGCGACGCGCTGTCCGCCGGCGTAGCTCGGCGGCAAGCGAGCAGGGTACGGACCGGCGGCGAATAGGGGAACCGCCGACGGTCGAGCGGCGGTTCCATTGGCGCTCAATGCGCCGTCAAACAAAGCTGCTCGTATCGGAAATCGAGTTCCATTTCGGTCTCTGCCAATGTCTCGGCAAGATGATCCTCTTGCATCGACATCAATCGGCAATCCTCGGTCGTCATGGCGTGCCAGTCGATCATGTCCGCGAACAATTCAGTGCGACCGATCTGCCGGCTGATGGAACGTGCGGCGCTTTCGAGATGAGCGATGCGTCCGTTGATTGCGTGTTCCATGATGCGTCTCCTGAGAAGGCTGAAGGGGCGGCCGAGACCGCCCCCGGGGATGGTCAGAAGGGGACGTTGTCGTCCTGGTCGTCATCGTCGCGATCTGCGGGGGCGCCGCCGTTCTTGATGATGGTTGCCATCCGATCGGCGATGAGGTCGACCGTGTAGTGGCGGGTGCCCTCGGCTTCGTAGCTGTTCTGGCGAACGCGTCCGGTGATGTGAACCAGGTCGCCCTTGCCGATCTTCGCGGCCCGTTCGTTCAGCCTGCCGAAGAAGGTGACGCGGTTCCAGTGGGTGTCGTCCTTCCAGCTATCACCGTCCTTGCGGGGGTAGTTGCTGGCGATGTCGATGTGGGTGACTTTCTCTTTTGCGTCGACTTTGCCGACGCGGCCGATGATGCGAAATTCAGCGATGTTCTGCATGATGTATCTCCTTGGGTGGTGTCGTTGCTGACGCACTTCGAGGAGGCGGCCGTTCGCCGCGGGCAAGCTGAAAAACGGAGGGTCCACGTAGTGGAAACCGTAGGCGCGGCACGCGCCGGTTTTCTGCTTGAGGGCTGACAAGCCCACCCCGCAATAGGCGGGCGAGCTGCCTACGTGCGTCAGACAGCAACGAGACGGCCCAAGGAGATGGGCAACAACTCGGCTTTCGCATTGGACGCCTCGCGCTCGAGGTCGATGGTGTGAAGGTCGCACGGACTTGCCCGGCACCCGGATGGACCGAGGTTCAGCGGGACGCTTCAGGAATCGATTGGCCTCGGCGATCGTCGAACCGGAATCCGCGTTCGGGCGTCGTGGTGCCCTTCCCTTCCCCGGCCTACGCCATCGGCTCTACTAAGCAGAGTCTGGAGCTTTCGGTCGGCTATTCCGAACGGTGGGTGGGATTGATCCGGCGCTTGATCACATTGTCGATTGCCCGGCGCCACAATGCTTCCGGCATGATCCCGAGAAAGGGGCTGCCGTTCAGCGTCCCTCGGACGTCGGGCCCGACCCACGCAAATTCATTGAGGTCGTTCCAAACAATCCGTGATCGATCGTCCAGCCCGCGATGGGCGGTAACCCGGGGCGGGATCGGAACAGTGAAGGTGGGATCATAATTCCGGGTCGTGATCGGCGCCGTGATGACGCGGAGCTGGCCCCGGGCCTTATAGGTGCTCAAGACAAGGCACGGCCGCGTCTTTCGACCGTCCTCCAGCCCGCGCTCCTTCTCGGCGCGCCAGAGATAGACATAGCTGATGACGTCGGTGGGTTGCGGCTCAGTCCATGAGCCCGTTGAGGGCGATTGCTTCAGGCCGCGCTTGGGCGGTCCGGAGGCTGCGGATGGCTTCATCACTCAGTTCCTCGGGCGTAACAGCGATATGGTCGAGGCGCGCGAGGCGTTCATATTCGGACGCGGGCAACATGACGACGCGGGTAGCGCCATTGCGCTCGATCCCAATAGGGTGCGTCATGGCTTCGTCGTAGTAGAAGCCGAAGCGCTTCGATACATCACTGGAAGTGACTTTCTCGATTGGCAGTTCCATGATTCCCTCATCACCGTTACCTGGTCAGTGCATCCGGCCGCTTCCGCCAGATAAAGCTACTACCCGTCAATTCCATTACTGAGAATCTGCACTTTACGTAATCTACGGAATGCGGAATTGCAACCTCCTGCCCGCTTGCGGGCTGGATCGCGGCATGAGGGCCAAGCCCTCTACGCCGCGATCCACTGCCGGCGCCGGCTAGTCGAACAGACGGTCGACCAGTTCGGTGCCGTCGTCCATGTGCAAGATGACGTCGGGAACTGGTCTGGGATGAGGCGCTGCCAGCTTCCAGCGCCGAACCGCAATTCGTGCTTATCGAATGCCTTGCTATACTCGTGGATGCCAAAGGTCGGCTTCGCGAGATTACAATGGCGTGCAAATGCCGACCCGGGTTCCAAAGAGCGATACACTCAATGTCAGTCGGCGGGCGCTCAATGGGAGATTGCAGCTTCGGCATGGGTGATTTCCCCTCCTGATTTTTCAGAATCCTAGCACAATCCTCGCATCATGCTTTCAAATTCGCCGCCGCTGGGCCTTGGACCGGCGGCGGCGCGACCTATCGCGGCACAAGCGATAGCAATCCGCTCGGGGACGCCAGCGGCTGAAGGTCGCGAAGCTCTACAAAGACGATCTTCTCGCCTCGTTCGGCCCCGACGGGATCGAGAAGGACACGGCAATGATCGGCGAACACGGTCGAACAGAGGCGCCAGACGACTCCTTCACGGCCGATAAACCGATACGGTCCGTATTCAGGATCGACGGGGCCGGGACCGCCGACGATCTTGACCCGCTGACTGACGTGCAGCCAGTTGGCCGCTCCGCCGATGATCGCGGCTTTCTCGTCGGGCGACAGATAGGCAGGGCGATCCGCTCGCGGGGGGCCAAAGGTTGCCAACGGGTCGCCGTTGATGCGCGCAAGTTTGTCTGCGATCGATTCAACCGGTGGACGGGGAAACTCGGCGGCGGGTCGGTGTCGCCGATAGTGCGTCACCGGATCGCGGCCAAATAGGTCGGGCTGGTAGCCGACTATCCGCCTCTGGCGCATTTCTTCGCGATATGCGGCCCGCCATAGCTGCTCTGGTGTTGTCGGCCGCTGCGCTTCGTCGAGCGCGGCGAGATAGGCCACAAATTCCTCATCGGTCATCGCGTCGAGGTCGGCCGCGCTGATCATCGCCGCGCCCCCCGCTTCCGCCGATAATCAACGCGGCGCCTGTCCGGTTGTCCCTCGGCGCGCAGTTGTGCGCGGCGACGGCGTTCTTCACGCCCCCATTCCGCGAAAAGCGGGCTGACGTGGGTCTGGATCATCACGTCGAGTTCAATGTCCGTCATCCCCGCGATCTTGGCTTTGCGATCCCGTTCCCACTCGACGTCGCTACGCGGGCGGACCTCGCCTTCGTGAACGATCAGTCGTCCGTCACGAAACATGTTGATGTAGGTCAAGAGATAGCCCGCGTTGCCGGGGCATTTGCAACGATCCCAATAGCGGATGAATGCTGCTCGCGCCGGTTCAGGAATGGCGCGCAGCTCGGCGCGCGCTCGCCACCAGTTTCGGGCCTCGCGATCACGGTTCGCCTGCTGGTTCTCGACGAATGCTTTGCCGCGCGCGTCGAGCAATTCTTCTGGCGTGGGCTGACTTTCGGCGATCTCGGCGGCGAAGAGCGGGAATTTCTCGCGATCCAGACGCAGGCGGCGTTCAGCCGCCTTCAATTTCCTGTTCGTCCGCTCGTAGGCATAGATTCCGTGGTGTGGTGTGAAACGCATGGCATGATATCCGACGCAGCGCGGCCACGGTGGGGTGGATACCCTCACCGCTGCTGCGAAAAAATTTGTTGAAGTAGGAAGCGGACTGAGAGCTAGTCGGGCCGCCAGCGCTCGACCAGATCGGCCATTTGATCCCGATACTGATCGCCGAACGCATTGATATACACGGCCCCGCCGTGCTGACCGAGAAAGGCGAAGACAGTCGCCATGTCGGCCGCAACATCCCGGTCCACGCCAAAGAGGTCAGTCAGCGGAAAATGTCCCCACTGGTCGCCATCCCACCATGCGAGCAGGAAATTCGTGACACGGGCAGATTGGCCGGTGTCCGAGCGGGCGACGTCGAGCAGGCGGTTAAGCGCGGATTTCACCTCGGGGTGAGCGAGAATTTCCACATTCATCGGTTCGGCTCCTTCGGTCGGTGTATCAAGAAAATCGAATGTCGTCAGTCATCGGGCGTGATCGTGTTTCGAGGCCCGCGCGAGTTCGTGGAAACGCCAAGCGACATTCTCCGCGAGCACCGCGAGGCGGGGAAGGTCGCAACTCTGTATCTCTTCCTCGACGCTGATCCTGCGAAGGTTTTCGGCGCGCAGCGCGTCGGCGTCGGCTGGTCCCGTCGGCGCCATCGGCGCCGGAACAATCGCGAAACGCGCCCACTGGTCGGTGAGCCAAGCAATCAGGCCCGGCTTGTCGGTCGGAACGTCGATCTGTTCCCAGGTCCCGCCGTTCGCGCGGACCAATCCCGCTGCGTCACTTTGATTTCCCGTCCATTCGCCAGCGCTGGTCAGATAGAGGCGCATCGAAATTCTCCCAATGGGCGAAAGCGATCAGGCGTTAGCCTGATCGCGGATCGCGAAATGTTCGTGCTTGAAAATGGTGAGCGGGACACCAGCGGCGCGAAGATTCTGCGCGAGATTGATCTGGATGCCGCTGCCTTCGCAAATGACGGCTTCGACGGGGAGCAATCGCTGAATGGAACGATTGCGCTCGAATGCCGCGCGGTTCCCAAGCTGCCGGTTGAGACGGAAGGCGACAAGCGGCACCCCACGCGCGGCGGCCCATGCCGCGCCGATGGCGTCGGCGCCCTTGTGCTGCGCGGTCGTGACAAGCGTCATTGCGGGAATGCGGGCCTTGATGGTGTCGAGCCGATCCCAAATTACCTCATGTTCAGTCCAGTCCTGACCGCCCGACAATACGACAACGGGACCTGTCGGGGCATGTGCCTCACGCTTTTCCGCCGAACGGGCCGCGAGATAGTCGCGGGCGTCGATCTGCGACGCTGTGAGTGTGCGACTCGTCCGGCTGCCGGTGGTCGCGGACCAAGGCTGGCCGCATTCGACGCGGTAAATTTCGGCGGCGTGGTCGCGCATCGCCTCAATCGCCGCGACGGCTTCGTGAAGCGATTGGCAAAGGCGTTGCGTCTCCTCCACCTTCACCGCGTGGATTTCGGAAGGGTCTGCGATGCGCGCCAGCTCGCCAAGCTCGCGCGCGGCGTCGTCCTCTTGCCGGGAAAGCTGCTGGGCGACCTTATGGAAGCTGTTGACGATGCCCCAAGCGATGCGCGGCGCAACTGGGGCGAGGCGCGTATCGGAAAAGAGGGCAAAGACTTCGCCGGTAACGTGGGCGGCAACGATGCGGGCCGCGTCGGCGTCCGGCAAATCGCTGGTGGTCGGTTCATCGTGGATGGAAAGCTGGCTGGCGGCAATCTCGCTAGCGAAGGTGCCTGCGAATGTGTCGGCGCTGGTAAGGCTCGCGTAATGCTCGGCAAGATCGGCGAAGTTATCGAAACGACTCATGGGGAAATTCCTTGTTGCCGCTTCGGAAAATGGAGTAAGCATCGAAGCGGACATTGACCAATGTTCAGCCATGAGAGGCCGGAAGAGCTAGACCCTCTCCCGGCCTCCTTCATTCAGGCGGCCTGCTTGTCGGCGGTTTCACCGCCCTTCCCTGCTCCACCCTTGCCCTTGCCGCCCTGCGGCGCGTCCGGTGCGGTGCTTTCGCCAAGGCCGGAGTTGTTGCCGATCCCATCGTCCGAACTCTCCCCGACGGGCGGCAGGTCCTGTTCAGCCTGACCCGCTGGGATTTCACGGCGCGGACGGCGACGGCTCCAAAGGACGGCAAATCCCCCTTCGCGATCGTGCCACAACGCAATGTCCATCGGGTTCGCCATGCTCGGATCATCGAGACGGCCCTGATAGAAGACCTCGCCGGTCGCCCGCTTCACCTGCTCGAACATCGCCCCGACTTTGGCCCAGGTGCGCGCCGGGGTCAGCGCCATGACCTCATATTTGGGTGCCGCCTCATTCTGGCTGATCACCGGACGCAGCGCGACGACATTGGAAAATGCAACGGTATCGATCCGACCGATGAAAACGCCGTCACTGTTCTTCTTGAGATTGCCAATATTAGCCATGATGTATCTCCATAATGCAGGGCGATGCCCCTTTTCAGAAAGTCAAAGCGGCGTTGCCGTCTTGACCATTACTTAATAGCTGCCGCCTCAAATCAGGTCTATCTCATTGTTTTATTGACTAAAATCCGATCCTCTTTGGTGAGCCGGAGCATCAAACAGACGCGCGGTAGCGCGGCCAGCGAAGATCCCCCGGCCCGACCAGGGCCGGTTCCATATTGGTCGGGGAAAGCGATGCTATGCCCTCACCTGTCCATCCCCTTCGGAGCCGCCGTCGCAGGCCCCAAGAAGCAGACGGGGGATAGCGCGGGGCAAGCTGAAAAACGGAAGGTTCCGCCGCGTAGCGGTGGAAAGCCGTAGGCCCCGGAGGGGCCGGTTTTCTGCTTGAGCGCCCGCAGGGCGCGACCCCGCGTGCCGCCGGATGCGACGCCGGGAGCCTGTAAGGCGGCGTAGAAGGACGAGGGACAGGTTTGCGCGCACCCCGGCGCCTCGGCACGCGAACAGCGTGACGAGGCCTCGAGAATGACGGCGGACGCCGATGGGCGGCCGACCATCTGCCCATGCCCCTGATCGTTACCCGAAGGGCCGAGACCCGCAGGGGCTCGGCGAGCTTGGTCGCGATCGCAGAATCGCGGCCCTAGCGAGTAGAGCAGGTTGCCGACCGGCGATTGCCGGTCGGTGGCCCGCTTTTCCCCTCTGCAACTCTCCCATCAACGCCTCTCCCTATCCATCACCGCAGATTTCCGCATTTTCTCGACGAAATGTCGGATTATTTTCGCGCCAGCGAGGTGTCGGCGAAGCCGTATTATCGACGTAAGTCACACCCCCCTTTCTGGGTATAGCGCGACAGCAAAAAGTCTGATTTCATTGACGTCGGTCGTTCGAGGCCCACGCGGACCCGCGGCCGAACAACAGCAGGATGAAGACGATGATCGTGACAACGAGCTTGTCGCGCCGGGGCCTTGCGCGCGCCAGCGGAGGACTTTTGCTGACCGGCATACTGCCGATCTGCGACAATGTGAGCGATTGGGGGCGCAAGCTGCACGGCCGCGGCGCCGATCGCTTCGAACGAGCGGAGGAATTCAACCGGGGCGTAGCCGCTGGACTTTATCGGGACCCTCGCGACCTACTCTATCAGGCGGGGATCGTGGCCCAGCTCGGCATTGGAGCCTATTTGCTCGAACTCGGTGCATCCGACGATTGGTGCCGGCAGAGGATCGGCCAGTTCGTCGACAAGGCATTGGCGATCGCGAACCAGGCCGGATTGAACCATCTTCAGCCCGACATGGCGGAGCTGGCACAGCTGCTCTCGCCCTATGGGCAATGGCGTGGACCGTTTGCGACCGATCTGCCGGCTATCGAGGCGATCGACCCGCTTCGCGTATCGGCGGCGTTGCAAGACTTGCTCGCCACTGTGCGATGCCGGCTCGACGGCCAACGCATCGGGGCGCGTGCGCGATGAAACTGCGTCATCACTTGTCGCGCGCCTATTGGCTGCGGATCCGCGCGAAGCGCTATCCACTATATGCTCGTCGGCTTGGCTCCGACCCTCCGGTGCTCGAGCAACTCGAACTGGCGATGGATCTGTTGTGGCCCTTCGCGCGGCGCGTTTTTCTCATGCACCGCGTCGACGAGCTTCCATATGGCGTGATCGCGATCGCGGTCGATGTCGATGTTGCGACGGTCGAACGCTGTGTGGCCGACGCACTGTATTCGGTCAGAATGGTCCGGCGGGAGTTCGAATGAGGCGCCGAATTCCGGGCATGGTCACCCCCATGTTACTCCCCATTTATTGGAGTACCATTTTACAGGGGGTGATTTCGTCGTCCCGAGCCTGTTCCTTCTCGTGTGCGCCAACCGCGTGCATCATGGAGGTCACCGCATGGAACGTCGGACGCTGATAGGGGGATTGCTGGCCGCTTCAGGTGTCGTCGGCATCAGTTGCTCCGACATTGAACGCGAGGAGTTCGACAACGAAGGACGCGAAGAAGCGTTGTGGCGACTGCAGAACGCAACAGCGTTTTTCCCGAAGCGAGAATTCGAGCGCAGCGGCGACCTGCTCTATCAGTTGGGCATTGTGTCGCAGCTCGCCCTGACGGCGTGTGTCATGGCGGATGGTTGGACAGACGAAGACTGCCGGCGCCGGATCGGGCAGGACGTCGGCAAGGCCTATTTCTATGCGAAGGCGAAAGGGCTGCGCTTCGATTCTGATTGCTTCGCCCAGCTGATCCCGCTGCTGTCGCCATATGGTCGGTGGCGATCGCCGGCGATGGGATCTTTCTTCGAAGTCGGAAAGATCGACACCGGCGAGGCAAAGGTGGCGGTGTCGCAGCTGCTGATCACCGTTCGGTCGCATCTGGTTGGCGGCGAAGGCAGGGCATCAGGTCGATGACCTGGCATCATCGCATTGCGCGAAACTACTGGCTGCACGTCCAACTGAAACAGTATGCGTCGTATGCGCAGATGATCGGCACATCGCCCGACATCCGTGAGCAAGTCAGGCTTGCGATCCAGCTCGTTTGGCCGCTGGCACGGTCGGTATATCTGCTGAACTGCGTTCATGAACTGAGCTACCGCGAGATTGCGACGTGTATCGGCGTCGACGTTCGCACTGTTGAACTGTGCATCGCCGATGCCCTCGTTTCGATCTGGACGATCTGCGACCAGTTTGACGAAACCCCAAGCTAAATTCACGCGATCATTCTCGCGCTTCCCGTGCATCATATGCTGGCCCCCGATTGTTGTAATACAGGATTGCGGATTTATAGAATCTGTCTTACGCATGCCCGACTTGTGGTCGGGAGATGCGTATGACGATTTTCAATGTCCGGCTTTCCCGTGAGGACGAGGCGGAGCTAACTGCTGCCGCCAAGAGATCCGGTCGGAGCAAATCCGAGATCGCGCGTGACGCTATATCGGCTCACCTGAAGACCATGGCCGACGACGAAAAGAGGTGGGAAACGCTCCAAGACGACTGGAGCGAATATGGGTCCGCTGTTCAGGATGCCTATGAAGCTCTCGTTGGCGTCCAGCTTGGCAAGCTGGAAACGGTTCGCAAGGCATTCGAGACCCGCCTGGTCGAAATCGGAAACATGGATTGGCAAGAAGCGATCGAGCCCGTGTATGAAATTTTCAGGCGAAAGGTGATCGAGAAGTCGGGCCTCGCATATGCCCCTAATCCCTACATCGGGGGGCGTGATCCCAAAGAGCCCGAGATGGTCGCCGTCATCGGTTTTGCGGCCGACGATACGCATGACTTTGTGATTCCGCTTGAGCAGGTCTTCTATAACTATTGCGATTCCGCGGGCTGGGATGCGTTCAACGAAATTCCGGCAGTCTTTGAACGCGCGCGAGCTCGGCTTGAGGCGGAAGATAAGAGCCGAGAGCGGCCGAGTGCGAATTAGGGATTCGCAGATGCGATCCAGTTGATAATATGCCGATCTTCATTTCGTGTTCGGCAGAGAAGCGAGGGGAATTTTATGGCGCTGCAAGATCTATGGCTGGAAGGCATCGATGTCGATTCGGCGCTGTACGATATTCGCGATGACGACACACAGGCTTGGGAAGTGCGCGCGCTTGCCGGGGCGAGCATCGGCATCGATCCGATCGCGGGGTTGCGGGCCGTCATCGAGCTCAGCACCGCAATGGAGAGGATCGTTCGCGGCGAGAATGAGGGCAAGTCGCAACTGGCGAGCATCCTCGGCCGCGCCGGCGACGATTACCAGCGCTGCCTCTGGTACACGGTCGCAGGGCGCGATCCGCTCGCGGTCGCGACGTCGTTCGGCGAGCTCGAGAAATTGATGGCGGCTCGCGCGATGCTGTGGGTCGAGGCAGATGATCGAGGGCTCACGCCCGCGAAGGCTGACAACCCATATTGGACGACGATGCCGGAGGGACCGCGGGCGTCCTTCAGCGAGCGTTTCGAACTGGGCTCCCATTGGACCCCGTTTCTGCCTTCAGAATTGCTCCCGGAGGACTGATCATGCAGCGCTACTATGTTCTCGACCGGGAAATGGCCGCAGGCGAAGACGGGTTCGAGGCGATGGTAGCGCGAGCCTATACGCTCAAGCAGGCGGTGCGCTGCCTCTGCCGGCGCGACATCGCGCTCGATCTTTATATCGCCCATCGGCATGGCGGGCATGTGCTGTCGCGCTGGCCCGGGACGGGCCCGCGGCACGCCCCGCACTGCGATCATTATGAGGCGCCCGATCATCTGACGGGGCTCGGCCAGGTGCTGGGCAGCGCGATCGTCGATGACATCGACAATGGCGTCACGACGCTCAAGTTCGGCTTTCCCTTGTCGAAGGGGCCCGCGCGCGCCGCGCCGGCGTCGTTCACGAACGACAAGCCCGACGTGAAGGCGACGGGTCAGCGGTTGTCGATGCGGGGGATGCTTCATTTCCTGTGGGATCGGGCGCAGCTCACCCACTGGCACCCGCGCATGGCAGGCAAACGCAACTGGTATATTGTCCGTCGGCAGCTCCTGAACGCCGCGCTCGGCTGCAAGGTCCGCGGTGATCCGCTTGCGCAGCGACTGTTCGTCCCCGAGACGTTCCGGCTCGACGACAAGGATGCGATTGCGGGCCGTCAGGACGCGGAACTGGCCATCGCGCGGTCGGAGCCGGACAGGATCATGATCCTGATCGGCGAGATCCGTTCGATCGAAAGTGCCCGCTATGGCGAGAAGATCCTGATCAAGCATATGCCGCAACGTCCGTTTCTTATGGACGCCGATATGGCCCGACGATTCCATAAGCGGTTCGCGGCCGAAGAGGAGCTTTGGAGGTCGGACGATCGCGACGGCAGTCTGATCATGGCCGCCAGCTTCTCCATGGGCGCATCGGGCCTCGCGCAGATATTCGAGATGTCGGTGATGCCGGTCACCCGCGAATGGATCCCCTATGAGGGACTCGAAGAGAGGATGCTGGTTACGCAAGCGATCGAAGAGAAACGCCATTTCGTGAAAGGGATGCGGGTCAATCTCGGTCTCGAAATGCCGATCGCAAGCTTGACGCTCACGGACACTGGCGGCGAAGCCACGGCGGTCTATCTCGCGCATAATCTGCCTGAGCCTCGATATGACGAAGCGCTCGAGCAGCTCATGCGGACGCAAGGCGTCCAGCATGTGACGTGGCGGCCCGGTGACCGCCTGCAGGCAGCGCAGAGCGGGTCAGCCCCGATCATGGTGGCGGGCACGTCGACGGCGCACTGACGCGGGACGATTTGGGGGACGGGAATGGCAATCGTCGATAAAATGACGGCTGCTGAGCGGCTTATGCAAAGCGCGGTCGACATGATCGATCGCAAAGATGACCCGCTCGCCACGCATGTTGTCGCATCGTCGGCTTTGAGCCTGTTGCGAGAGTTGGTCGCGACTGCCGGCGACGACTATGTGGCGCAACTAATCAAAGACAGTTTCTTCCGCGCTGCGCAGGCAAAGCTGCAGGGACTGCCCACGGGGATGCCTGAGGCCGATTCCATCGATCAGATCGTCGAGACGGTAATGCAAGGGATCGAGGCCGGAGCGATAATGGGGCCCGCGGACATCATTATCACGACGCCGAAGAAGGAAGTCAGAGCTTGGCTCGACTATATCTTCAAGCCGTATAATTTTCTGAAGCACGCGGATCAGGATCCGCTGGCGACTCTGGACGAAAGTGATTTCGATCCCGAGGGTGCGTTAGCGCACGCGATGACGGCATATTTGATGGCTCGCGGCGATGGCCAGCTTCCAGAGGCATTTAAGGCGTTTCTGACGAAGCAAGGGATTCTGGTGTAACCTGCGCCTCGGGAGCAGGAAGGTCCGCGCTGCTATCGTCGACCAGCACCCAATCCGTCGCGCACCAGTCGGCTCGTCCCATCGCGAGTGGCCATTCGATCGTATGGTCCTCCTGCGTATGGGCCATCACATATTCGGCAAATCCGTCCTTGTCCTGGCGAGCAATCCAGCGGCGTCCCTTGTGCCATCCATCGCGCCGCACGCGGGCGCCGTTTTCGATTGCATCGAGAGCTTCACGGAAATTCATGTTGCGTTTCCCCAATATGCCCCCGGTAGAATCATAAGCGAAACAAGGGCTTCCGCAAGAGTCCAGGCAGATCGCGGGAGGGGCTAATTTCGATGCTATGCAGCTACTTGCAATCCGGCGCGAACGTGCTGCTCGACGAAACCATCATAGAAGCGTGGGCTGCTGGGACCGTCGAACAGTCGCATGTCGTTCGCGTCGAACCATTTCAGCCAGGCCGAAAGCTCCGCCCGCTGCTGGATGGGGAAATTGCCTTCGGCATCTTGAAAGCGAACCAGTGCGGCGGGAGCCATGGCAATGATCGCGGCGATTTCGTCGGGAGGCAAAAGCTGTTCGTCCCGAATGAAGTCGGTCATCGCGCCTGGACGGCGTTCGGAGCCATTTCGTCCTTTCACCGATTTGCGCCATAAGCCTTCGACATTGCGCAATCGGGGTTTTGCCCGCGCTTCCATCAAGACAATCCGCCGAAGCTGGAATATCGGGAGGCCCCGAATCTCCCAAGGTTTGGCGGCGCCGCACATGAAACAGGCGCTTTTGACAGGGAGAGGAAGCCCTTCGGCGAGGATGCGGGCTTCGCAAGCGGCACGGTCCCATCCCCATTCGCGCAGCGGATATTCGTAATTGTAGCGCGGATCCAAATGCCCCTCTGCATGGGCATATCGTTTGCTATCGCGTGCGCCGGCGTCGTAGCCAATACACTTGGTCACCTTGCCGCCGCGGGCCCACCAGTTGATAGCAGGCTCCCATGCGTCGACGAAACGATCCTGCGGCTCGATCTTCCATTTCTGGCTGCAGCTATGGCGGCCGAAACTGATCGAAGGCAGCGTTCCGTTGGTGAAGCAATTTTCGTCGAGAGTGCGGTACGGCGGCCAGTGCTTGAACCTCCGTGGTTGATAGCGCACGGTCTCGCACGGGATGCCGCGATCGCGAAGCCAGCGGAAAATGAGATCGCGATACGCATAGGTTTCGGGCTTTTCTGCACCGGTGTCGGCGAACAGGACGAGATCAATGCGCCGTCCTTGCGCGACCATTTCGAGCAGCATTGCCGTCGAATCGACGCCAGCACCGAATGCCACGACAACGGGCGCTTCCGCTGGCGAATGCGGGGGAACGTGAAGCATTGCGATCACCATGTTTCCTATCATCAGGACGCAAGGAGCTCGGATCGATGATCGATGCTGGCGGCGTCGATCGCGATGCAAGCGATTGCGTTCGGCTGACCGGCTGCACGTTCGACGCGGTGCGGCTGTTCGGGGTCACCAGTGGCAAGAATGACAGTCGATCTTCCTACGGCGTCAGACAGTCTGGCGGCGACGCGATAGGCGTTGTCGAAGGTTGCGAGAGTCCGCATGGCGTTGCCTTTCATGACGGAAGGATGTGTTTGGATTTCAGGGAGTGCGCGCCGCATCGGGCGCGCGGGCCTCAATAGTCTTCCGGTAACAGGATTGTGACGACGCGCGTCGTGATCGACGCGTCGGCGGGATCCTCCGAACCATATTCACAGTCGAGATCGTAATAATCGATCATCAGCCAGACTTTTCGCTCCCGGAACAGGATGGAGGCGAAGTCGTGCTCGGGACTATCGGCAGCGAACTCGCAGCGGCGAAACGCCGCGAGCAGTTGAGCCTGGATGATCGCCGGATGTGCTTCCTGCGAGATGCGGAAAGTCTCGACGCAATTCCTGGTGAACATAATTCGGGCGCGGCGATCGAGACCAAGGCGAGCGTCATCGTTCAGCCGCGCAATGGTTGCCGTGCGCGACGCGGCGTTGTCTGAGATGTGCATAGCCGTCACCAATCGTAACGTGGGAGTTCAGCGGCAGGCGGGGCATCGCGGTCGAACATGATCCAGCAGCAGTGGCGATCGCGGGCGATCGCCAGGCACGCGAGAAGATCTAAAGGAAGGTCGTCGTCGGGTTCGACGACATAGACGAACCATCCGAATTCGGATTTTTCGAATACGGGATAGTCACACTCAGGCAGCCAGCGAGTGCAGGTTGCTTCGGTGAGATTGCCAGTCGAAAGAACAAGCATCGGCTCAATCATCGACGCCCTCCGTGGCTCGTGCGAGCCACACGCCCAGTTGCTGGCGCATGATGCCGATCGGCGCGTTGATTTCAGTCACAGACGCATGGGCTGCGACATAACCGCGATCGCGAAACGCCGCGAGGAAGCTCTTCATCACCTTGAGGTAGATGTGCCCGCCTACGATCGCGACGTCGGTGAATGGGCGATCGCCATGTTCGGCTAGCGAGGCCATCTCGCAAGCAGCGCTATTGCCATAGTTGTCGGGCTTGCGGGGTGAAGGCGGGCGAGGCCAGCGGGTGGCCAATCCGCCGGCGATCATTCGATCGGCGAGCGCGGTCGTCAGCCTGCTGTCGTAATTCTGGATCGGCGACCTGGAGTCGAGGAAACCATATCGTGCGGACAGCACGGTGACTTTCAGCATCTTGCGATCGCCCGCATGGCAACGGACCGTTTGCCAAAGTGGTCCGTCATAGCGGTCGATGGCGGGCATAAAGCCGTCATCCTGCCGCTTCGTCGCGGAACAGGCGAGGATGAGCAACCGATGGGCTCGAGGTGGAACCGCGCCCATCGATCAAGCCGCAATCGGCAGCGCTGAGGCGGCATGGGCGTGAATCCAGTCGGTTGCAGCCTGTGCTGCCGCCGCAGCGCGAAATATCGCGCGCGTATCGTTCCCGAGCACGTTCAACCAGCTCGCAACATATGCGGCGTGGTCCGGCCTTGGCGAATAGGCCAGACCAAGGTCGGCCATCAGGAAGCTGGCGCCGATCTCGGCAACCAGCTCTTCGCGGGCCCGGATGGACCGATCCTTGAAATAGTCCCGAAGCGTTTCGCGGGCGAGGCGCTGCGCGCTACCCGTCGAATGAACGATTTCATGTCCGAGCGTCGAAATAAAACCTTCATCGCTGTCGAAGGCTTCGCGGTCGGGCATGTAGACGCGGTCCTGATCGGGCCGAAAATATGCGTCCCAAGGGCCATAGTGCACGGGGACGCCAACGCTTTCGAGGAACAGTTTCGCAGAGGCGGCGGTCTCGCCGATCGGCCGTACGCTCGCCTGCGTCCGTTCGGGCGCTCCGTCGACCTGCGATTGGTTGAAGACGACAAAGCTCCGAGCAAAGAAGCGGGCGCCGCGGTCCTCGCCATCGGAATCGGCCGACGTGGATTCATCGCGCTCCTGCTTTTTCCACAGAATGACGTGCGTACCGGTTTCGCCGCGGCGAACCTGTGCGCCGATGTCATTCCATTGGCGGTAGGTCGCCCAAGTTCCAGATTGGAAACCGTGAGCTTCAGCGGAGGCCCAAAGGACAAGGCGGTTGATGCCGGTGTAAGCGCGGCCGACCGCACTCATTGGGCGCATCACCGTGCCACCATCATGGTGCCAGGGCATCCGCCAGTTGCCGGCCCCGGCGTCGATCGCGGCGGTCAGCTCGGCCGTGATGGTAGAATAGATGTCGTGGCGGAGTTTCATTTAGTGGATCCTTTCTGAAGCTGCGAGCCATGCTCGCCGCCCCCTCCCCCGCTTTCCTCCGGCCCCGCGCTCGTGCGGGAAATCTTGCCGAGCGACGGGCCGTCGCCGGCGATGATCACCAGCGGCGGAATCTCGAATTCGGCCGCGGCGAACCAGGCGCGCAAAGTCGAGATGTGTTCATGCGCCTCAACCGTCTTCCTTGTGGCGACGGCGTTTCCGTCTTCGTCCGCGGGATATTCTTCGACGGGACCGCGCCCCGTAAAAACGACGCGTTCGGCACGCCAGGCTCCAGGGTAGCCGGCGCACGTTCGCGTGAACGGAAGGCCGCGATATTCGCACCAGGCTTCGAGAGAACCGAAACGCCCCCCGATCGCCTGATGGTCGAAGAGGCGAAGCGGTTGACCTTCAATGCAAAGCTCGGGGGAGAATTCCTCGCCATCCTCCTCGGTGCAAAGGCCCTCATCAGCGATCAGGCGACAGAGCGTGACGAAATCGTCGGCGGACACGCGACCGCCGATGACGATCGATGCGGATGCACAATCTGGCATCTTGTTGACTCCAATAGAGAAATTTCGGAATGTTGACAGCGGCGCGGAGGCAGACTTCCAACTGGAAGCCGAGACCCTTGCTTCCGCGCCGCCCAGTGACGCCTCAGGCTGCGTCGGCAAAAGTGGCTTCGGCCTGGTCGACGTCGTTCACGGCGGGGTTGGACTCGTCGACCTGCCCGTCATCGGCGTCATCGATGGCAGGTTGATCTTCGCCGTTGTCATCGTCGACCAGCGGCGCTTCCGTTTCGTTCGGGGTCTCTGCGGCGCGAAACATCATGACGTCCGGGATCCAGCTCAGCGCCCGCGCTTTCACCTCGGGCGTGACGATCGTTTCACCGGCACAAAGATTGGCGGCTGCAGACGAAAGGGCGGCCTTCTTTTCACTGGCATAGCGACCGGGAAGCTCGGGATCGAGCTTGCCCAGGATGGACAGAATCTGCGGTTTGCGAATCTTGTCGAAGAAGACATCGGCGCTCGGCCGCCAATGTTCGGCGGTATCGATCTCGAGCAGCGCGCCAAGCTCGGACTGGAAGCGGTTAGCGCGATCGCCGGTGGCAAGGCTGGCCTGAAGGCTTTGGCTGACGGCAAACGCAAGCCATGCTGCCTTGTCCGTTTCGTCGAGCTCGCGGAACGCCAAGAACGCGCTGAAACTATCGTCGGCGCCCGCCCAATCGCACGGAAGACCGGCGCGTATCGCGTCGAGCCCATCTTGTGCGGCGGTAGAATGGGCGGCAAGGACGCCGGCGGGGTCGAAGAGATCGCCGATCGTCACCATGACGCCAGTGTCGTTGTAAGCGGCATGGCCCGTAAATTTCCGCGCGAGGCGGAAGATGGTGAGATCGAGCGCGAGCGCGGGATCATGGGCGATGTGCAACGCCAATACATCGCGCCGTTCTTTGGCAAGCTGTTCCTCGAGCGATCGGGGAAGAGCGTCCTCCAGGGCAGCGCGGTCAGCGCCATCGCCGGTGACCTTTTGCGACTGCTTTTCGCGCTTGGGGGCCTTCGTCGAAAAGTAGCGGTGCGACGCCTTCGGGGTTCCGTCGCTGGCGAGCACCACGAACGTTCCAACGTGCGGTCGTTCGTCTTCCGGAATCACGTAGCTGCGTTTGTCGATCTCGGTGTGCTCGGCGTCCAGAGCTTCATTCTCGGCCTCGAGACGCGAAATTGCATCCGGGTCGGTTGCATCCTCCAGTTCCTCCTCGATCGACTGCAGTCGCTCTTCGATCGCGGTCATGCGGGCCTGATCCTCTTCGCTCAGTTCGCCGCGCCGGATGTAATAGTCGTGAAGGCCCTCGGTCGCCGAATGCGGAACGTGCTGGGCGAGGAGAACGCGAACCCAACCCAGTTTGCCGACGGCCATGATGGCTTCGGCAGTTTGCTCGAGCTTCCCGCGTGCGATGTCTTCGGCGATCGGGCGATCAAGCCATTGGCCTTCGCCCTCCCCGGCGAAGAGGTCACGTTCGATGCGACCCCCGGCGGCGAGATACTCCTTCTCACCGACCAGTTTCGCGACCGCGCTGCTCGCCTCGATCGCGCTGTCATTGACATAGCGCCGGATCGTGTGGGGCTGGTCGCCCTGCCAGCTATCTTTGAAAACGTTCCAGGCGGCGAGCTGCGTGTCGCGGTCGGACGTGCTGCCATATGCCTTGGCGACGTCGAGAGTGATTTTCCCTTCGGCGAGGGCATCGAAGATCGGATCCGCAAGATCGGCAAGCCGGAGGCGCCCCTGAACGTGGCGGACCGTGACGCCCATACGCCTCGCGAGCTCTTCCTCGCTTTCGCCCTTGTCCATGGCCGCGCGGTAGCCACGGCATTCATCGGCGGGCGACATGGCCTCGCGGATGATGTTTTCGGCCAGACTGATTTCTTCAGCGAGCGCGGCATTTTCGTCATTGCACACGCGCGCATCGACCATGGCATTCTTCGGCAGTTGGCCGCTTTTGATGAGCTGCGCGATCGCGCGCCAGCGTCGGCCGCCCGCATGAACGTCGAAGAACGACTTCTTGTCGGTAGCCGGGCTGACGATGACGGGTTGTAGAAGTCCATATGCGTCGATCGAAACCGCGAGGGCATCGATACCGGTTTGGGTGAAGGTTTTTCGGGCATTGGCCGGCGAGAGACGGAGCTTGTTGAAAGGAATCGGCTGGTTCTGCATGATGAATCTCCGGTAACAACCGAGACCCGGTTCATGGGCTTAACTCCCAAGGGGCCTCGCCCCCTTCCTTCCCCCTCTCCTTTCATTCTTGGCGCGCCGCAGGTGCGCCATGTCAGTTGCGGCACGCGACTTCTCAGCAGTAGGCACATGGCGAAGTGCGCACTGCACGCGCTACGGGACCTGATCGCAGCGCCATTGTTCAGCATATTTTCAACGGAGACTTGCGATCCGGGCGGATTGAGTCGAGCTTCGGTCACGACTCTTTTCCGAAACCCGCGTCGAAAGGTATTGCAATGCCAATTCCGGGAAGCTGCCTCTGCCGTTCGGTCCAGTATGAAATCGATGAGCTGGCGAGCCCAATCGGGTTTTGCCATTGCCACACTTGCCGGAAGGCCCATGCGGCTGCCGCTGCTCCGACCGCTCGCGTTCGGCGGGAGAGTTTTCGCTGGCTCGCGGGCAGTGAACTTGTCAAAAGCTACGAATCGTCACCGGGAAAGACACGTCATTTCTGCGGCGAATGCGGATCCCACATTGTTGCCATGCGAACCGAGCACGACGAATATATTCTGCGTGTTGCTACACTCGATGGCGATCCCGCGGTTCGTCCAGTGGTGGACATCTGGACAGCACATGATGTCCCTTGGTTGATATCTGAAAATCTACCGAAGGTATCGGAAGGTCTCCCCTCGTAACGGAGCCTTATTCCAGAGCTTGCGCCGTCCGTATTGATCGGCGGCCATCATTTGCAATGGGGTTGGGAACGGGCTGCCAGCGTCGCGGCTAGTTGGTTGAAGAATGCGCCGAGGCAAGGATGAGCATTGCGCCGGCAGCGATCACGGCTGCACCTGCGGCGCGACCGCGATCGACATGTTCGCGAAGCATAAATACTGCGATGAGCATCCCAAACACCACGCTAGTTTCGCGAAGCGCAGCGACGATGCCCACCGGGGCGAACAGTAGAGCGAAAAGCGCCGCGCCGAAACTGATTAAACTGGTTAAACCCGCCATCAGGCCTTGCCGACCTTCGGAGCGGAGAAGCGACATGACCCGCCCGCGCCGAGCAAATGCAAAAATTGGAATCATTATGATTCCGTCGAGCAAGAAGAACCACGCCACGAACGTCATTGCCACAGGCGCAAGCCGGATCGTATGAGCATCAACGACGGTATACGCCGTCGTCAAAAGCCCTGCCACGCTCGCTGCGATTAAACCTGTCACGGCGATCGAGCGACCGACGGCAATTAGAAGTATACCTCCACTGACCATCCCGACGCCGAACAGGCCTGCAATTGTGATATGCTCGCCGAGCAGCGTCACTCCCAATATTGCCGTCGCAATCGGGGCTATCCCGCGCGCAACTGGATAGGCGACAGCGAAATCGTTGGCGTCGTAAGCACGGATGAGAACGAGCTGATAGGTCGTATGCAATACGCTCGCTATCGCAAGCCAAGGGAGCATCTGCAGCGTCGGCAAAGGGACAAAAAGGCAGAAGGGAAAGAGCGCGGAGGTTCCAACTGCCCCAATCAATGCGCGAACTGCCAGCTTATCTTTGCCTGCCTTCAACAATGCGTGTGCCAACGCGGTCGTGATCGAAGAAAGCAATGCTAGAAGAACGCCAACGCCTGTGTCGGTCACGCGTCTCGCCTCCTAGACTAAGTCTCGTCTGGCTGAGGCCGCCGTCGAAGCCAGTGAAAGTCCGCGGCCCGGCGTGAGAAGACCCCGCACCAGTCTCATCCCTTTAGTGCGGCGATGTCTCGTCAAAAGACGCGTAGGATTGTCGCTCCTCTCGCAGCGGGGATTTGTGATGCACCGTGTTCAACGATCTCGCCACCCAATCGACTGTAGAACCGTAAAGCCGCCTCGTTGGCTTCGAATACCCAGAGGTGGACACCGCGACTCGCGGCGCCCGCCTCTAGGCAACGAGCAACAGCGTCAATGATGCGGCGACCAATGCCACCTCCACGAAGGTCGGGCCGGACATGCAGGTTGTCAATCCAGCTACCCCAGACGGGATCAAGATCGCCATAAGCGCATCCAAAGCCAACCGGGGTGGAATTGATTCCTTCTCCAAGGAGGATTGTCCTTTTGGGATCAGGTGTCTGCAGTCGTTCTGACCACAGGGTACGTCGATCGTCTTCAATCGGCCCCGACAAGAAAGTTGGGTCGAGCACATTTGCGTATGCATCTCGCCAACTCGCGCAATGGATTGCAGCGATGTCGGAAGCGTCAGTTAATCTTGCGTGCCGGATTGTGAATTGAGAAGCTCTGGCCATCGTCATAATGAACCGCACGTACACCTATCGGTCAACAATCGAATGCCCGATTTGCTCGGTTTGGTTTTCAATCCTAATCTGTCGTTTGCAGTCGTCGTGTCCAGATATTGGTCGACCGACAGTGTTGCGCATTCGGACCTTGATCCTATGGCGGACTCGTGGCCGGCAGTTTTGAAACGCTCGAGGAGATCAGGCGAAACCGCTCAAATGTAGCGGTGCGATGCGGATTCTGTGAGCATCGGGGCGTCGTGGACGGCGGAATCTTATGGCGCTGGTTTGCTCTGCACCGCTGGGACAGTCGCGCAACAGACGTCATCGAGCATATGCGCTGCACAATATGTCGGCGCCGACCAGTCGAGGTCGCTGCGACGTTAGAAGCTCCGACAATCGAATTTGGACCGCGCGATGAGGCCGAGTGGCAAGAGGTTGTGGCGAGGCTGCGTCATCGGCCGCCTCGCCAACCGGATTGGTGATCAGGCGCGCTTTGCAGCCGGTTTGGCTGCCGCACCGCGGGCAGGCTTACGGCCGCCACCGCGACCTTTCGTGCCGAGCCCGATTTCTTTCGCCAGCACCCTCCGCTTTTCTGCATAGCTTGGTGCGACCATGGGATAATCGGCAGGCAGTCCCCATTTCGCCCGATAGTCCTCGGGCGTCAGCCCATAATGGGTCATAAGATGTCGCCGAAGCATCTTAAGCTTCTTTCCGTCCTCAAGACATACGATGTAGTCAGGTTTCACCGACGAACGAATTGAGACCGCGGGCACAAGAGGTTCTTCGGGCTTTTCAGCGGGATGAGATAGTGCAGAGAGTGCGGAATGCACGTTGTTGATTAGAAGTGACAGGTCCGAAATTGCGACACTATTGTTTCCTACATGCGCGGCAACAATATCTGCGGTGAGGGTGAGCAGATCACCCGTATCCTGGGGAACATCGTTCATTTTGACTTTTCCTGATTGTTAGGTTGCGACCGGCGCCCTAATCCTCGTTGGCGAGCCGTCCTGCAAGCAATTTTTACATTATAGCGGAGAGGGAGCTTAAAGGAAAGAGTCGCGATTTGACGGTTCCAATAACTTACAGAGGTGTAAGCTTATAGTGCAGCCAAATGAAGATGCATTGATATTTCAAGCACTACCGCAAACCTGCCCGACAAACCGCCCCTATTTTCGGCCACCGATTCTTTCTGAACTATCGTCCGATCGCCGGCTTCATTTAGCAGATAACGCCGAGACGATGTCGGCAGCTCGCGACACCGGGATGAACAACCGGGTCTTGAACTGGATGATTTCTGTGAAACAGCCATGGGCTTTCAGCGACGGCAACGACCGCGGATCAAACCCGTTGAGCTCGAGGCGCGATTCCCCGTTAATGCGCCGGCGCTGTAGCGTCAGACCCATACCACTCCCGATCGGGACGGTCTTTCCTTCCCATGCGGCGGCGACAATTTCGGCGGGCGCAAGTTCGATCGCGCCGGCGATACCGAGCTTACCGAGCAGCGCGTTTACGTCGCCGCGCGGAACTATGCGGCCAAGCAGCGCGCGTCCGTCGGCTGTCAAGAGGCGTCGAACCTCGGGATCATCGCCAAGCAAGTTCCAGATCGGAAGAAGGCGGCCGACTGCGGGGAAGAAGCGCTCGCGATTGGGATTCTGGCGGAGCTCGTCGCACTCCGTCGTCCAGCAGTCTGCGAAGGCCCCGGCGTCGACCGGCTCCCACATGCTTTCCTCGAGATCCCCGGCGGTGATAAATTGACGGTGCCCGGGGCGGGTGAGCTGCCAAGTCGCAACGGCTTCGCCTGCATCGGTCAATCGGGTTCGCGCCGGCGTCTGCAGCGCAACCTTTCCCGAACGCGCATTGCGCAAGTGGAGTGCCCGGGTGCCGAAACGTTCCGCTAGGGCGGACACGTCCGCCAGCGAGCGCATTTCGCGCTGCCATTCGGCCTCAACGGTGAGGAGCCGTGTAGAGGTCGACGTGTCCGCCCCACCGCGGAGGGTTATCTCGTCAGCGATCGTCAGCTTGTCGGCTCGGATGGTTTCGACGCCGGCATCGAAGGTGCCAGCCTTTTTTGCGGCATCGATGCGGGTTTCGACAAGACCGAGATATTCGTCAAAGATCGCATTCTGGATCGCGATCGGCAGAGCAAGAATGCGGTTAAGCCACCGCTGGATGGGCGGGAGCTTTTCGACCAGCTCGCCTTCATATTCAAGGCGCAACCCGGTGCGGTGGCAGAAATCATCGAAGGTGACGCTGGTCAGTTTGCCGCGATGCAACAGTCGATACCAGGTAAGCAGTGCATCTTTGGCGTAGTCGCTTTCGAGATTGTCCATCGGATCGAAGAGATTTTGCCCACCGGTCTGGCGCTGCCCCCGGGTAAGCGCACCGAGCGCATCAAGCCGGCGCGCGATCGTCGATATGAATCGGCGTTCGCCGCGGCAATCGGTCGTCACCGGGCGAAAGATCGGAGGCTCAGCCTGATTGGTGCGATTGGTCCGGCCCAGCCCTTGGACCGCGCGATCTGCCCGCCAGCCTGGTTCGAGAAGGAAGTGAACGCGGCGCTGCTGGTTTTGGTGATCGAGGCTGGCGTGATAAGATCGGCCTGTCCCGCCTGCGTCCGAGAAAACGAGGATGCGCTTGGCGCCGTTCATGAAGGCGTCGGCATCAGCCATGCAGGCCGAAGGCGAGCGGGACTGCAATTTCTGGCTTCCGTCGGGAAGGCGCACGAGACGTTTTGTCCGTCCGGTCACCTCGGCAACGGCGTCGGTACCAAATCGTTCGATGACGGCATCGAGGGCGGGCGCGATCGGCGGCATCGCGCCAAGCAGCTCGAGAGTGTCTTCGCGAATCCGCAGCGCCTCCTGACTATGCACCGGATTGCCGTCGGCGTCGGACAATGGGCGCGACCGTTCATTGCCGTCGTCATCGCTGACAATCTCCATGGCCCGCGTGGGAAAGGCGGCCTGAAGATAGTCCATCACGAGCTCGCGAGGCGAGAGGTCGAGCGCCAGCTCCGCGCGATCGCCGGGATCGAGATCGGCGAGGCGGCGCGAGAGCAGGGCTTCGCTTGTCGTGACGAGCTGGATGACGGCACTCTGGTCGGACTGCAGAGCGACATCGATCGCGGGGAGCAGGCTTGGCAGCTTCATCGCGAGAAGGAGCGCCGAGAAGAACCGCTGTTTCGCACTTTCGAAGCGCGATCGTGCAGCTGACAAGGCTTGCCCGTTGAGGGTAGTGCCAGTCAGCCGGTCGACGACGCCGGCAGCGGCGAGCGCATCTTCCATATTCCGATGAATGATCGCCCAGGCGTCGGCATAGGTGTCGAAGTCTTTGATCTGCCCCGGCGTCAGTTCGTGCTCAAGGATATCATATTCGACGCCGGCGTAGGACAGAGCGCGCGCGGTATAGACCCCCATGGCCTTGAGCTCGCGAGCGACAAGTTCCATCGCGGCGACACCGCCATCTCGAATCCGCGCAGTAAACGCCTCGCGGTCGACAAATGCCGTGCCTTCGCCCCATAAGCCAAGCCGGGTCGCGTAGGCCAGATTGTTGACATCTGATGCGCCGGTAGCGGAAGCGTAGATAACGCGCGCGCGGGGCAAGCGGTTCTGAAGCTCTACCCCCGCTATGCCTTGCTGGGATCCCGATGTCGCGCCGAACCGCCCTTCCCCACCGGCGACGCCGCCCATGGCGTGCGCTTCGTCGAACAGCAGCAGCCCGTCGAACTCATCTCCGAGCCATGTCAAGATCTGGTCAAGTCGGCGATCGCCACCAGCTTCGCTCCGCAAGGTCGCGTAGGAAGCGAACAAGATGGAATCGCCGATCTCGATCCCGGCGCCCGCGCGAACACGGCCCAGGGGTTGAATATCGAGCGGCGTTCCGCCGAGCGCCTGCCAGTCGCGGCGGGCATCTTCAATCAAGGCGCTGCTATCGCTCAACCAGAGGTGACGCCGGTTACCGCGGAGCCATTGATCCATGATGATCCCCGCGATCTGGCGCCCCTTCCCCGCCCCGGTTCCGTCACCGAGGAAGAAGCCTTGGCGATAAGTGTGACCTTCGGCGTGGGGGATGAGGGCAAGGCCTTTATCCGGCAGGCGATAGCGGCCTGGGAGGTCGATGTCCGTCGCGGCGAGGGCGTGGACGATCGTCTCGAGTTGAGCCGTGCTCAATATCTTGTCGTCGAGCACTCGTTTGGGAAGCTGGGGCCGATAGTTCGGCGCCGGCAGCGCGACGGCCGCCATCGCGGCAGACTCGACCAGCGGGCTCGGATGCTCGGAAGGGTTATCGAATTCGAGGCGCTGACTGCGCCATGGAACATATAGGGCGGTATCATCATGGGCCGCAGCGACGGGATCGTGGATCCGATAATCGACGGTCGCGATCTCGAAGGTCGGAAGCGGCCGCGCGGCCCGCGGGAAGGACCTGGCCGGGGCCGCTCGGAATGCACCGAATAGCGCTGCAGGCTTCGTCAATCGCCGCGGCGTCGGCGGCACGGGGGCAGGCGGAACGATCGCGCGGGGCGGGACTTCGCGAATGGCTTCGAGAAGGCTGCGAACCGATGCCCGGTTGATTGTCGAGGGCGGGCGCCGGCCCCCGGATACTTTGTCGGCAACGATAATGCGTACCGAGACAGATGTCCCCTTCCCTGCAAAGCCCTTGTCGAGCCGGAGCATCAACCGGACATGGGAACCGGAAACCGCGCGATCGAACAGCGAGCCGTGCTTTCCGCCCGGGTGGAAGTTGTCCGGCATGATGGCGACGACACGGCCGCCGGTCTGAAGGGCAGCGAGCGCAGCGGCGAAATGGCGATGAGCGGTGAACGGGTCCACGGCGCCGGCTGCGTTGCGAGCGAACGGCGGATTCATTATCACGACAGTCGGTGCGACCGATACGTGCTGATTGATCTGAGCCGCGTTGAATGACGTGACGCTGATTCCGGGAAACAGGTGTCGGAGCAGCCCTGCCCGGACCGGATCAATCTCATTGATACAGACAGCTTTGGCGCGATCCGCCCATGTGGCGAGCATTCCCACGCCTGCGCTGGGTTCAAGTACGATATCGTCGTCGCCGATCGCGGCGAGGTGGGACACCAGCCATGCGAGCGCCAATGGGGTGGAAAAATGCTGGGTCGAGATTTGCTCCTCGCTCCGGACCGTTTGGGTCGGGAGCCGCCTCTCGAATTCCTCGAGCTTCTCGACGATCCCTGTTGGCGTCTCAGGAAGCATCATCGAGCGCAGCGCGAGTATCGTTCCGACCTCGATCGCGACGAAGCTGTCGCGTTGCGTCCAGGTTCCGTCGGCCGAGCTACTCCCATACGCTGCGGTCATTGCCTTGGTGGCGAGGCTTCTCGGGAGTGGCGCATTATTCTGAAGCGACTTTGCGATCTGGCACGCCGCAGCATATTGGCGCGCTGCCGCAGCAGGCGCCTGGTCGGTTTCGATGATCATGGAAGGGTCTCCTCTTTCGGGCCAATATTGGCCCCGAAGGCCCCTCCCCTTCTCTCACTCCTTTACGCCGGGCGTTGCTGTCTCAGTGGAGCATTCAGTCATCTATTGGCGTGCCGAAGTAGGCCAGGAGACGCCACGCGAGGTCGGGGTTCAACTCGACGAATTGTCGACGCCCGTCGGTGGTGTCGGCTATTTTGCGAATGAGCCCGTCATCGCACATTCGCTGGACAAGGCGGAGAGCCGTACTCAGCGGCAATGCGGAAGATACGCATAGATCGCCGGTGGCGATCTTTTTCTCTTCGCAATGCTGGATGAAGAGGTCGATCAGCATGTCCCACGCCGGCTCGCCTAAGTATTTCCTAGATCCAACAATATGTCTGCGGAGCAAGCGCCTCCGTGCAGTACGCCTTGCATTCGACAGCGCGAGGTCACGATCGGGAAATCCGGTCGACCGGCCAGAATCCCGGAGAAGGTGGTTTTTGACCATTTCCATGAGGCCGCGGCCATGTGGCCGCTGTCCGATCAGAGCGTGGCCCGATCGGCTGACGACGATGTGTTCGGTGAGCTCGATTCCCAAGTTACTGGCGAGAGCCGCGAGTCTTTCCGTAGACGAAATATCCGCTTCGCTTGGGGTCGGATCACCACTGGGATGATTGTGCACAAGCACAATCGATGCCGCATCGAGCTCCAATGCTCGTTTGAATATGATGCGTGGATAGAGGATGAGCTGAGCCAGGCTGCCCTGCTGCAGCTGCTCGTCCGTTATGAGACGGCAGGCTCCGTCGAGGAACAGAACCCGAAGTACCTCTTCGGGAAGGCTCCCCATCGAGGCCTTGAGATAGGCAATTAGTTTCGGATCGGTCGGCGTGATAGTCCGGCCCATAAGGCTGGAGCGTAGTGCTTCGACACTGGCGGCGCGCGCCGCGAATATGAGGGCCGCAACGCTGTCTCGGCCTCCCAGGGTTCGCCGGAGAGCCTCGGGCTTCTGTGTCAGGACGCGGTCGAGGCTGCGGAATTCGCAGAGCAGCCGGTCAGCTATCTGAAAACTCTCGGAAGGTGCGACTGCAGCGATGAGGGCTGCCAGGACTGATCGCTGCCGCTCCTCCGCAACCGGGTCTGATGCCTCCAGGTTGCGGCGGCGAGGAGCGGCGGCAGAAGCCAGGAGGCAGCAACCTGCATCGTCAAATAGGCAATCGGATGCATCCCCACGTCCGCCAGCCGGCCGAAGTGCGCCAGAAGTGGCAAAGTCTGCAGGACAGCTGCCACCATCGGCCAGAAGCGATGTGCTGTCATCGCCAACATGAAGGTCAAAAGTGCCGCAATCAGGTCGAGAGCCAGATGGGCGGTATCGACGCTCGCGAACTGCGCAGGGATCAGAAGATGAACCAGCTGGTCGACGACGAGCATGCCCAGGAGGATTGTCGCCATCATCCGTTCGGGACCCCCTCCCTTCCAGAGCGCGTAGGCCGAAGCCATCAGCAGCAAGATCAAGAATATGACTATCCGCAACATTCTTCCCCGAAATCATGCTGATGGCTCCCAGTCAAGTTTCAGGCGACGACCGAGAGGTGCGCGCCGGTTACTTTGGCCTGATTTGGGCATCGGTGCACATCGAGACCCGCGGTCTCCTGCGCGATGTCCGCGAGCTCGCCATGAACACGCAAGACGTCACCGCTCACTTCGACGAGCGAAAGCTGAGCCTTTGCGAGACGCATGATTGATGCCTGGCCGGTCTTGGGCGCCACGCCGACGCTTTTCCGGGCCGTGACGACGCTCGTCATAAGGGTCGAGACGGCGATAAGGGCGCTGTCGAGGCTTGCTTCGGCAATGGGAACGTCCTGCTGAAGTCGCAGGGTCATTGCATTGAGATTCTCAGGCATAACTTCTCCTTCCCCGGAAGCGAAGGACTTCCGGGCATTTGTTGGCGTTGCTCTTCAAAAGTTCAGCCGGAGACGAGCCGGGTCAGAGTCTCGGAAATTCCCAGACTTGCATGAACGACAAGCAGCAAAGCGACCAGCATTGTCATCATGAGCGCGAGGCGCGCCAAACCTTTATGATCTCGTCTCCAGATGAGCCCGAGCGGATCAGAAAGTCCTTCCACCGGTCCATCCGTGCTCCGAGCGGCGACCGCCATGTCGGTCAGATGGATTACGGTCGAGGGGTCTCCCTCCGCGAAGTCAGATGGCACTATTTCCGCCCTGTCGGGAATGTGCATCGGATCATATGTGATCCGATCATACTTTTTCTTGAGGCGTGCGTACTCGACTGCTGCCTGATCGCGCGTATCGACACCCAAGATGGATCGAGCCTTTGTAAGGCGCTGGTCGACCGTCGGCTTCGCCAGGCCGATCATGCGCGCGATCTCCTTGGAAGTTTTTCGTTCGAGCAGCGGGTCGAGGCAGGCGCGGTGTTTGTTCGTCAACCGCGACCAACGCTCGAAGTCGGCCTCATCGCTCACGAGAGCACCCGGCACCCTGGCGAGCCGGAAATTCCATGGCGGCCCTTCCGGCCCCACGGCATAGCGTCGCCGCCCCATCGGAATGGGACGAACTATTAGCGCGCAACATCGCTCGCTCCCCTCGATCGACATTCGATCGTTATGGTCCGAAACATCGCGCGAGGCGGTTGATCCGGACATCTCTACATCTCTGTTAATAGGGCAAGAAGCCGATATTCGCAAACCGGCGAACGGGGCTTAATGGTGCCAATCTGGAAGTTTAAGACATGATAGGCCAGATATGGACTGTTTTAACTTGCCTACAGGCGGTGGCTAAGCGACACTGTTGACATCCTTGAACATCATCTAAGGGGTTTCTTCATGAGCGTTCACAAGGCTCGTATCGTGTCCGGCGGCAGGCTTCAGATTCCGGCGGACGTGCGTAAAGCGCTCGGGATCGCCGATGGGGACGATGTGCGCCTCGAGGTTATCGACGGAGAGTTGCGCGTCCGATCATTCCAGACGGCGCTTGGACGTGTGCGAGCTCTTGTCCGCCACCATGTTCCGGCCAGCGCTTCGCTCGCCGACGAATTGATCGCGGATCGCCGGTCGGAGGCGGCGCGTGACTGACTATGTGCTCGATGCCTCCGCCGTCCTTGCCGTGATTCAGGAAGAGCCTGGAGCGGAGCGGATCGAAGCGCATCTGGACACCGGCTGCATCAGCGCGGTGAATCTGGCCGAGATTGTGGGCAAGCTGCAAGATCGGGGGCTTGGCGACAACGAAATCGATGAACTGATTGCATTGCTCGACCTCGACACACGCATAATGGACAGGGAAGGCGCAGTGTTCATGGGCAAGCTGCGGCAATCCACGAAGGTAGCCGGCCTTTCGCTTGGCGACCGGGCTTGCCTTTCGCTCGCACACTCCCTCGGGGCGACGGCCATCACCATGGACCGGGCGTGGAAGGATCTCGAAATCGGTGTCGCCATCGAAGTTGCCCGGTGATGATACTGCAGCACGCCTATAACGCACGCGGAGCCGCATGATGCGCACCGAGATCGACTTTCTGCCGCATCGCAAGCAGCGCGAGCTGGATATTATCGTCGAGATATTGTTTCAGGGCCTGCGCGCCGCGACGGAGAATGCCTCCGGCGCGCGGCGCAACGGCAGGATACTCAAGGTCATCCTGTTCGGCTCGTATGCCCGCGGCGATTGGGTCGAGGCGCCGCAGGACGCCAACCAATATCGTTCGGACTATGACATCCTCGTCATCGTCAACCAGAATGAGCTCGCAGACCGCGCGACCTATTGGGAGGATGCCGAGCGCCGGATCAGCGACGCCTATCTGCTCGAGAAGGTGATCAAGACGCCGGCGAACTTTATCGTCCATTCGCTTCAGGAAGTGAATGACGCACTCGCCCATGGCCGCGTCTTCTTCATGGAGATCGTGAAGGATGGCGTCATCCTCTACCAGTCCGACGACAAGGAGCTTGGCAAGCCAAAGCCGAAGACCCCTGAAATGGCTCTTCAGGCCGCGCAGGATTATTTCGCAGAATATATGTCGGACGCGACTGCGTTCTTCGATGGGTATCGGGATGCGGTAGCACGCGAGCACCTAAGGAAGGCCGCATTCGACCTTCATCAGACCGTGGAGAATCTTTACCAAGGCCTGCTGCTCGTCCTCAAATTCTACACGCCCTACGATCACAATATCCTGTTCCTGCGCGACATGGCCGAGCAATTGGATCGCCATCTATATGATGTCTGGCCACGCGGCACCCGCGCCGAGCGGGCAATGTATCAGAAGCTCAAGGACGCTTATCGGAAGGCGCGATACTCGCGTCACTATAAGATTTCGCGCGAGGAGCTGGACTGGCTGTCGGGCCGCGTCGAGATCCTCGGGCAGCGTGTTCATGAGATCTGCTCGGCACGGATCGCCGCGCTGGAGGCTGAAGCAAAGGCATAGCTGTAGCGCCGCGCCCCGCCAGCCGATCGTTGCCGGAACGGACGAGACCCGGAACGGGGCTCGGTCGAAGCGAAGCGGAGATAGAGCGGCGATCCCGAAGGGAGGCGCCCCTCCCCCAGCCAACATCGCTGCTCCGCGTGAGAATTGTCGAGGACGCAGACATCTGCCGAAATGCTCCACGACTTGGCGTTGTCTGCTCGGCATGTCGGCGCTAGCCTGGCCAGGATTTCTGCCTGGCGGAGAAAAGGGGATCGGTCCTTGGAACCACAATGGCTCACCTACGGGAAACGGCTTCAGAGCATCGCTTCGACGGGGCTCCACTTCACGCGAGATCGGTTCGACCGGGAACGCTATGAAGAGATCGCCACGATCGCCAACGAGATGCTGTCCGCTCTCGGCAATGTCCCGATCGAACGAATCTCAGATCTCGTGCCGGATTTTGCGCGCGGATATGCGACACCCAAGGTGGACGTGCGTGGGGCGCTCGTCGAAGAGGACATGATACTTCTCGTGCGCGAGGAATGCGATGGATTGTGGACGCTACCCGGCGGCTTTGCCGACGTTGGTCTCTCCCCTGCTCGCAATATCGAGAAGGAGATGAGAGAAGAGGCAGGGTTGATGGTTTCAGCCCGGCGCCTGTTCGGCGTACGGCACAAAGCCAGTTCAGGCTATCCCGCCGACGTCCGCGACTTTTACAAAATGTTTTTCCTGTGCGACCGGACTGATAACGCCATTCCCGAACCGGGTCTCGAAACCATCGAGGCGCGTTTCTTCGGGATCGACGATTTGCCGCCCTTGTCGAGAGGGCGGACGATCGAGGCCGACATTCACGCCGCCTTTGCCTATGCCACCGATACGACAAAGCCTGCATTCTTCGACTAAGGTTGGCTCGATAGCAATATGACTGATCAAATCGCCCGGATTCGCATCACGCTCGAAGACATGAAGCCAGCCATCTGGCGCCGTGTCGAGCTGCCCGTGACCAACAGCCTAAAGACGCTGCATCTTGCGATCCAAGCCTGCATGCTCTTCGAAAACTATCATCTGTTCCGCTTCGAGGTCGGCGATGCTGCCTATGGCATCCGCTTCCGCGACGATGATGCGTTCATGGTCCGCACCCGCGACGCCGCCAATGTACGCATCGGCACGCTCGTCGAGCGCGGGGTCACCAGCTTCATCTACACCTATGATTTCGGGGACAATTGGCGCCATCGTGTGGAGATCGAAGAGGTGACGTCAGCAATTCCCGCGACGGACTATCCACGGTTCGTCGATGGTGAACGGCGAGCCCCGCCCGAAGATGTCGGCGGCACGCCGGGGTTTGAAGAATTTCTTAAGGCTATGGCGAAGCCGCGCCATCCTGAGCGCGCGTCCATGGTCCAATGGTATGGCGCCATATTCGATCCCGCCGATATTAGCCCCGACGAGGTCAACGCACGGATGGCGATCCTCGCCAAGCGCCGGGCGCTAGGAAGAGCAGCCTACGCTGACGCCAAATCTCGCGACAGTTAATCGATCGCCGCTTCCTGACCACGCTTACCGTTGGTCCTTTCAGCTAAGGATCCCGACGCTATATGACCGATGAGATCGTCCCGATTTGCATCACGATAGAAGACAGGAAACCCGCGATCTGATGCCGTTTCCGACTTCCCGTCGCCAACAGCCTCAAGCGGCCACGGCCTTCCGGAGTTCGTGGAGCGTTTCGTTCACGGACGATGCTGCCGAAGCCGATACAGCATGCTTGGCTTCCTGCAGCACTGCTACGACACGCGGCCAACCTGTAGCTGTACTGGTGACTGCGCGTTGGATTGCGGGAACCGTCAAGCGCGGCGTCACAAGCTGGGCCGGGCTGTCGCACCGGTCCAGCCATGCGTCGGTTACCAAGGTCGAGAACGGCTCGGCGCAAAACTCTCCTAGTTTTGCCTGACTGAGATACCGCGCGGCCACGGCATGACAGACCAACTGTTGATCCGGGCTGATCGGGCGTTGGACGGGTGCCATCAAGACTGCCAGCAGATGGCCGTTCCAGTCAATGTTGCCGCCCATAATGCGGCTTGAAGCATCCTCAGATCCGTCGATCATCCGTCCAAGGTCGTCGACCATTGCGAGGACGTCGCTCAGTTCTTCCGTTTCGACGGCGGCTCGCCAGATATCGATCGGGATGGCGCTCGCCCGTCCCGCCGCGATCATCGCAACGATGCGGGCGAGGAGCCGGTACTTGACGAGCTCCTGCCACCGCGGCTCGACTACGATTGAAGCCGACGAGAATCTCTGACCCGCCGTGTCACGGCCTGCATCCCTCTCAGCAATCGCAAAACCCAGAGCGCGAACTTCGCGGATCGCATCATCAGCCCCGCTAGTGACATCGAGTGTGCGGACGGCGAGCTTCGTCAAAAGATCACCCTGTGTGCTCTGGGCAAGGAGATCAGGCGATTCACGAAGCCTTCGCGCCAGCCTCTCGGCGATTTGCGGATATTCGGGAAGCTGGACGTCGAGATCGGCCATGACCAAGGCCACGACGTCAAGCGGCGCCGGCTGCTGATCTCCCCAAATCAGCTCTTCAAGGCTGCTCGTCGAGCCGAAAAGCCTCTCCAGCGGCATCTGGGGGTCCCCAACCAACCCCTTCAACCCGAGCGAAAAACCGATGGATTTAATCGCCTGGGAGCCGATCTGCCGGACGGAGAGCAACGGCTCGGGCGGTGTTTCCTGACCATCGTCGACAAGCAGGTCGATCGCCTCGCCCAGTCGGTTGACGGCCTCTCTCGTTCTGGACGAGAGATGCAATGCGATCGCCAGATCGAACCGAAATCCGACGTGCCGTACGAGTGGTTCGTCTTCGGAGAGGCTTGCGACGGCTTCGGTGAGACGGCGAGCGGCGAGCGGCCAGTCCTTCACCTTGCTGGCGGCCATTGCGGCTTCGCGCAGTGCGTCGGTCTTCCAGGTGAGGCCCAGCGGGAAGGTCGGAAGCGCTTCCTCATAGAGTGGCAGAGCCTCGGCGGCTTCCCCTCTTCGCCACAAGACCTTCGCCTTGGCTGTCAGCACCCGTGCGGGTCGAGCGACATCGGTAATCATAGCATCGGCAAGCGCCAGGGCCGCCTCGGGCTGCTTGAGGTTTTCGTCGATCACGCGGATCAGGAGCGGTGCGGCTGCCGCACCGAGCTGCGTGATCGACAGCTCATCGGCGAGGGCTATCGCGCGCTTGAGTTCGCGTTCGAGTTCCGGCCAGCGAGGATCGGGACGCGACGCTTCGCCGAGCCATATCCGATCGAGGGCAAGAGCGGCGGCCTCACTATCGGCGGCGTAGCCACCGAGCGCGGTGACACGGTCGGCCTCGTCCAGCCCTTCCATCAAATCCAGCAGCTTGGCGAAGTCTTCGACATCGGAGATCGCAGGAGCGAGCGTCATGGGCACGAAGGCCGAGAGATCGGGGAAATGCAGGTCGTCGGCATCCAGGTCGGCTGGCGCACCGCCTTGCGGAGAACCTCCGCCGTCCGTGCACCGGCCTTCACAAGCCTGAGGGAGAGACGAAGGAGCTCCTCGAGCGAAGCATTTCCCGGCCGCTGCAGGACCTGCCAAAGGAATACGACCTCGAAGAGCCCCGGCCCCGGGACGGCGGACTTGTCCGCAGCGTCAAATTCTTCGAGAGCCTGCGCCACGATGTCAGATGCGCGGGCGTGATCGCCCATCTCGATTGCAATCCGAACCTGCAGGATGCGGAACGCAGCTGTGTCGACCGGGTCGGAAAAAGGCAGCGTGGTCCCATCAAGACCCATGTAGATCAGCATCGATGCAGTCTGAGCGACCTGCTCCCATACTTCGGGTGACGCCTGGAGGAGGCCCGGCAAGATGGGGATCAGGGGGGCGGCACTTCGACCCAGCATCGCATGGGTCGCGATCTCGAAAATGTCAGTGGCGAGCAACGTGCCACGCCCCAGAAAGGAGTTCGCGATTTCCCGGTGCATGCCGGTGGCCCACTCGTGTCCGCGCGTGTCGACGCCCAGATTGCGGAGCAAGGGTGATGCCCGGAGGTTGTCGCTCTCCACGCGCTCGAGCCAAGGCCCGGTAAGCCGGTCGATAACATCTCCAGGTTCAAGGATGGATGGCCGGATCTGCGCGATCCCTATCAGCCTGTCCCGCGACGCCCTGCCGAGAAGAAGGCTGGTCCGGGCAAGAAGTTCGCGGTCCTCTGGCGGCCGTGCGGCCACGAGCCGACGTGCTTCGGATCGCACATCGAGTATCCCCTCCGATACAACCAGCAGTTCAGATATATCAGGCTTTGGAAACCCTTCATCGGTGAGGGCCGAGACGCGGGCGTCAACAAGCTGAGGATGTCCGCTCGTGGAGGCGTGGATGAGCTTCGCCCACGTCTGGATGTGAGCGGTCGGACAGCCGCAGGCGGCCAGATAGCCGCCTATATCTTCTTCCCCGAACGCGGGAGCCGAGAAAATATGATCAGGACCAAGTGTGAGCTGAGTCGCTAGTCGGGTTGGCAGGCGGTCGGAGAATGTCACCAGCAGCTTGCCAGCGAGACGGTCCTGAACAGCACGCAGCCGGCCGAGTGCGCCTTCAAGCGAGCGGGCGTCGCCGTCGGCTGGCAGGTCATCCAAAACGACGTCATACGCGCGGCCTGTCTCGGTGAGCCGGACGGCGAGAGCATCGATACGCGAGGTTGCCGTGGTTGGCGGTGTATCGCGCAGGTCCAGCCATGCGCACTGCTCAGGCCTCCCGATTACCGCGAGCGCGAGGGCGGTCTTGCCCATGCCGGTACCGCCATGAATGAGGACGGTTCCCGTATCGAGCGCTTCAAGAATGGAGCCCTCGAGCTCGGGACGTGAGTGTCTTCCAGCTATTGCTCTCGGTGGCGGCGAGAAGGCCTCGGGCGCCACCGCCACGGCAGTGGTGCCGGCTCGAGCGCCGGTTATAACGCCAAGGAGCGCCAGCAGCTGGCTGTTCGGAACAGCGGTCGTGCCCGCCTGGTCGAATATCCTGAGGAGATCGCCGCGCCTGAGCATGCGGCCGCCCTTGGTGGTTGCGACGCGCCACGCCTCGGTGTGCAGCGCGTCGAGCGCCTTGACTGCATCGGCGGAAGCGACGCCGCGCACCTCGCCCAACTCGACGAGCTTGGCGGTGATAATATCATAGAGGTCTGTCGATGTGGGCCAGCCGGCGACCCACTGCATTGGAAGGACGATACGAGTGATGAAGTCTTCCGTCGACGCGTTGGTGAGCCAGAGCCTGAAAGGTTCGCTGAGCGTTTCATTGCTCATGAGGAAGGCTTTTATTCCCGTCGCCATCTCAAGTGATTTGGAGTCGGTTGGAGCCAACTGGATGCGTTGCCACGCTTCTAGCCCGGGAATATCGAACCCGAATGGCTGGTTCTTCTCGCGGCCTATTCCGGAAGTCGTGAGAAACCTGAACTGGATCGCGACGCCTTGGTTTCGTCCGAGATGGTCCCAGAAATTTGCGATAGCTTCGAGAACGTTTCCCGACCGCAACGTGACGTTGCCGGAGCCCGCGGTGTCCTTAACCTGCTCGACCGTGGCAGCGCCGGTCTCCTCGATAAGGTCGAAATCCTCTGCGCCTTCCAAGACAAGGATCGCGCCGTCTTGAAGGTCAATCCACGCTTCGATGCTGCGCAGTATCTGGTAGGAATAGCCGCGCAGCGAGTCGACGGCCTGACGCTCGGCGGAACCTTTGAGGGGAGCAGGGACAGAGGCGGTCATCGATGGCAACTCAGACGAATGTGTGGACGAGCGAAGTCGTTTGGGCGGAAGTCGGTGTCAACTGTCGCCTGCTTTATTTGCGCGCCGAAGAAAAACCAAGGTTGCCGCGAATTGTGCCCGAATTTATCCTTGCGCTATGAAGCCAGTCCAACAGCTCGATCCCAACGACCCTTGCGCATGCAGGAACGGCAAGCGCTACGGAGATTGTCACCAGCGCATCGTTGAGGCGCCCAAAGGTGAAATGCTCGCGATCGCCCGAACTATCTACGCCGAAGAATGGGCCGGCAATGCGTCTGCCTACCAAGCGCAAGGGCTGTACGACTTGCTCGCCGAGCATTTAGCCCAAGCGAGCGACGTGCGAACATTGCTCGATATCGGTTGTGGCCGGGGGCACGGCCTCGCTGCCCTTCGCAGGACCTTCCCGGAGGCATCGCACCTCATCGGCGTGGACGAAAATTCTGACTGCCTGGAGGCTGCGGCTTGCCTTCTGGCGGTCGACGTGCCGCGGTCGAACATTCGGCGAGGGCGCGACGAAGTCCTGCCAAGTGGTCGATACGTATCCACCTATCACGGTGCCGTACCGATCGGAGCGGGTGACATTGCGCTCGTTCAGTCGGACGTCATCATTCAGGATCTCGAGCTTGAGCGGTTATTCGACGCGGTGGGACCGCTGGATGCGGTGACGCTGTGGTTCAGCGGCGTCCACAAGGCACGGAGCGCGACAGAGATCGTACGGCACTTCGAGATAAAGAGCGACGCGGATCACCGCACACTGGTCGAGGACAGGGCGCTCTCCATAGCCGGCGAGCGCCTGCGGGCTGGTGGCGTCCTTCATATCGTGGCCCGCGCCGGCGCGATCGATATCGATCATGTTGTTCATGCCATACGCCTCGACTATTCCGACTGGCTGAAAGACAAGCCGTTCCGCGTCGAATCGATCGGATCAATCCCATATGATGAGCCAGCGGATGGTATTGTTGTTCGTTCCTCCAACAGCGGGGTAAGCGCGATGCCAAACTACGCCATCTCGATTTTGATCAGGCGGGGAGGCTGAGGACCGGCTGACATTTCGATTGCAAATACGGGCGTGGTCTCCGCCCTTGCGACCGTGGTGGCAAAACTTCGGCTTGAACGAATGGACCTACCACGTCTCGTGCGGTTTGGCCCGATACCGGCAGCAAGTTCTGGTCGCGATCAACCAAGGCCTTGAAGCATTGCCCTGATAGACTAAGGATGCTCATGTGGGGCGGAGAGAGCCGGCAATTGCCCCATAGGATTATCCTGCCGGGTATCATTACGCTCGTTGTTCGCGTCGAGCGGTCGCGGTCGAAACTATCGAGGCGACGCACCTTGCATCAGTTTGGCACCGGCTGTCCCGGGCGCCCGACATCTGTCGGCCCGAGAGGCCAAGTGCATTCATGCCACCGAACCGCGATTTCCGCAGCCCGACGGGTCGGCTGAATGCAGAAGACTCGTCCGTCGCCGAAGGCAAGTCCGCGATCGAGGAAGACATTGAGTCCCTGTTCCGGAAGGAAGCCCCTCGCCTCGCCCGATATTTCCGGGCGCGGCTTCGCGACGGCGACGATCCAGGCGATTTCGTCCAGGAGTCGTTCGTTCGTCTCGTGGGATCGCTGGCGCAACGAGCGATGCCGACACCCGGTGCCTACCTGCAACGCATCGCCCGCAATTTGCTTTACGACCGCGGCAAGCGCGCGGAGGTGCGACTGGCTTCGTTTCATGTGCCGATCGGCGAAGGATGCGAACCGGCTGTCTCGCCCGATCAGCATCACGGCATCGAAGCCGAGGACGTGATGCGCGCTTATCGCCGCGCCCTGGCCGAACTGCCCGATCGCACGCGAGAAGTATTTCTGCTTCACCGGGTTGAAGAGCTTGCCTACAGAGAGATTGGGGAAAAGCTCGGGATTTCGATTCCCACGGTGCAATATCATGTCGCACGCGCTCTCGCCCACATTGACGCGGCCCTGGACCGGGAATGAACGAAGATAGTGATACGCCAAAGCGGCCCGGTAATCTGAGGGACGAGGCCGCTGAATGGTTTGCGATCATGCGCGGTCCCGATGCCGATGCTCGCCGCGACGAGTTCGAAGCATGGCTCGCACGAGGTGCACTGCATCGCACAGCCTATAACAAAATCGCGGAGACCTTCAGTATCGGCAAAGGGCTGAAGGAGGATGCGCCGGACGACGCTGGCACTCCCGCGCCGAGCCCTGCCAGTCAGAAGCCCGGAAAACTGAAAATGGCCGGGCTTGCACTGGGCCTCGTCGGCGCGGTGGTGGCGCTCTATCTCGGCGTGGTTTCGCCCGGCACGCTCAAGCAGGATGGCCCCAAGATCGCCAATAGGGGCACCGCCGGTGGAAACTCGAGCCAGCTGCAGAGCAAGCTCGGTGAAATCCGGGAAGTGCAGTTGCCAGACGGATCGCGCGTGACGCTCGATACCGATAGCCTTGTGCTGACCAAATTTGACCGGGACCTGCGTGATGTTCGGTTAGTACGCGGCCGTGCCCGGTTCAATGTAGAGAAGGACAATCGGCCGTTCGTCGTGGCAGCGGGAAATGGGACCATAACCGCGCTGGGAACAAGCGTCGACGTTGGCCTGGCTCGCGACGAGCGGGTCACGGTCCAACCCTTCGAAGGCTCGGTCGACGTCCGAGTTCGAAGAGATCTGTCTGCGGCTGAAACGCCAGTCCGGCTTGCCCCTGGTCAGCAGCTGATTTTCCGGGCCGAGAAAGCGGCGGCCTCGATTCAGGTGACCAATGCGCCCGTTACCGATCGGCGTTGGCCCGAAGGGGTCAGGGAGTATGACGGCGTGCGGCTCGGCGATGTCGTCGGGGAAGCGAACCGCTACGCGACCGGGCCTATTTTGGTGGCGGCCGCAGACGTCAGCGACAGAAAAGTTTCAGGCACGTACCGCATTCGAGATGCCGAGCGGCTGGCCGAGAATCTCGCCGATATGCTTCGCTTGGCTCTCATTCGCGGAAACAATCAGCTGCTTCTCGTCAAGACGTGTCCATCACCGCGGAAGGAAAACTGCACGCCGCCCTCATAATTCGAGAGACCGACTCGTCGCCTCCCCAACACCGGCGCGCTCGCCCGGGACAGGGAGGCGAAATTCATGTCAGTAAGGGGCCAAATCTTTACGTCCGCGATTGCGATCAGTGCGGCGCTGGTTTGCACACCCGCGGCCGCGCAGTCTGAGCAGCGCCGCGGTTATCAACTCGAAGCCCAGGATTTGGGTTCTGCATTGCGCGCGGTCGGGCGAACTTCGAACAGCGAGATATTCTTCGAGACGGACATCGTAGACGGAAAGCGAGCGCCGGTCCTGAAAGGGCAATACACGCCTCGCGAGGCCGTAGAGGCTCTGATCCAAGGGACGAACCTCGTTATCCTCGAACGGCGGGGGGCGGTCATAATCCGCGAGCGATTTCCCGCGTCGCAAGCGGCGGTGAACGACAGCAGCCGCCAAAGCGAGATTATCGTTACCGGATCGCGCATTCGAGGCGGCCCGGCTACGTCGCCCGTGACCACAATTTCGCGCCGTGACGCCGAACGAGCCGGACAGACCGACCTTGGTCAGATCATTCGCGATATTCCGCAGAATTTTTCGGGTGGGCAGAATCCCACAATTGCCGGGCCCGGGCAGGGAGGCACGCAGAACGGCACCGGCTCGTCGGCGCTCAACTTGCGCGGGCTAGGGCCTGATGCATCACTTACCCTAATCAATGGCCACCGGGTTGCATTTGATGCCATCTACCAAGGGGTGGATATCTCCGCGATCCCGCTCGCAGCAATCGATCGCATCGACGTTCTCACTGACGGTGCATCGGCATTATACGGCTCTGACGCCGTCGGTGGTGTTGCGAATGTAGTCCTGCGCCGCAGGATCGATGGCATAGTCACTTCGGCTAGGTTCGGCGCTTCAACATCGGGCGGCGGCGAAACTCAGCAATATAGCGTTGCTGGCGGACCGATATGGAGTTCAGGCAGCTTGATGCTGGCAGGTGAATTCCGGAAGTCGACCGAAATCGCGGGTCGTCACCGAGCTTATACACAAGCCGTCGCTCCCGATGCGACGATGATCGCGGGGCAGAAGCAGTTCAGCTTCGTGTTGGCAGGAGAGCAATCACTCGGAAGCTTAGCTTCGCTTGAATTGGATGGGCATTATATGCATCGCTCGGTCCCGCAGTGCCTGACCGGCAGTGTCGCGGCTCCGCAATTGTGTCGAGCCAATGGGAGCGTCGTTGCAACCGATGTCGATAGCTGGTCAATCTCACCGGCGATCAAATTTTCGTTCGGAAACGGATGGAAGGCTCGAATCGGCGGGACCTACAGCGGCAGTGAATCATCGGTTGAAACCCGCGTAATATCGGCGGGAACGCAACTCCAGCTGGTACGTCCGAACTATCTTAACAAACTCAAGGCGATCGAGTTCGGAGCAGAAGGGCCTATTTTCACTCTGCCCGGCGGCGCAGCGAGGCTTGCGGTCGGTGCCGGCTACCGCACTGATAAGCTGGGCGTTGACTCTCGCACGTTATCGGGCGGCATCGAGCGGCAAACGGTGCTTTTCACTGAGACCCGTAAAATCGGCTTCGCATATGGGGAATTGTTCCTCCCGCTAATTGCGCCTGAAACCGAAATCCCGCTAATTGAAAAGCTGCAGATCGTCGGTGCGCTCAGATATGAAGACCACCGAGGTGTCGGCGCGGTGACAACCCCCAAAGTCGGTGCTGTTTTCGCGCCAACGTCTAGTCTGGAATTCAAAGGTAGCTGGGGAAAATCCTTCAAGGTCCCAACGCTCTACCAAACGGGTCAGCTTTCGAATGCACAGCTAGTACCGAGCACCAGATATACACCAGCCCCATCAACCAATCTGCCAGTGCTTTTCATCTTTGGCGGCAACCCGAATCTAGGTCCCGAGCGAGCAACGACGTGGACCATATCGGCGTCCTACGCGCCGCACTTTCTCGATGGGTTCAAAGTGGAGGCGAGCTACTACCGAATTCGATATCGAGATCGGGTCGCCGCGCCCGTTTCGGTAACGAGCGGAGCCTTTCTTCCCATATATTCAGATTTCGTCCTGCTGAACCCCACGTCACAGGACGTGTTGGGTGCACTGGATGGCGTTACTGGTTCCTTCACGAACCTCACCGGCCTCGCTTTCGACCCAGCCTCGGTCTCCGCGATCTTCAGGAATAACCTTCAGAATGTTTCGTTGCAGTCGCTCGAAGGCGTCGATCTTTCGATGCGCTACCTCGCAGATTTTTCCGAATCCAGCCGGGTAACCATCAAAGGTGCAGCCACCTATCTCGACAGCAAGCGGCGCTTGACGGACGGTTCGCCAACGATCGATCAATCCGGGCTAATCTTCACGCCGGCGCATTGGCGGGGTCGGCTTGCGGCATCGTTTGACAAACACAATGTCACGTTGTCGGCGATCGCTAACTATACAGGCGGGACGACGGACAACCGGCTGGCGCCGACGGTCAAGATTGGCTCCTTCAAGACCTTTGATACCATCGTGACTATTCGCAGCACGGCGGCGTCCGGCCTATTTTCTGGAATCGAGTGGCGAGCAGGCGCCCAGAATATCTTTGGCGAGAAGCCCGACATTATCCGGTCGACCTATCCATCCCAGCCACCCTTTGATTCGCTGAATCAATCCCTTTTGGGGCGCGTGGTAAGCTTCACCCTATCCAAAGTTTGGTAACATGCGGCTCCTTAAAATGAAGGCCACGCTAGCGGTCGCGGCCGCCGCCTGCGTAACCAGCCAAGCGCGTGCAGCAGATCGCTGTGATGCTATGATGTCGACGCAGGAGACCGCGTCCGGCAAGGTCACCCCGGAAGCACTGACCAAGTTGCGGGACATAGGCCCCATATATCGCCTTGATTATTCGCGCGATATCCTAGCGCTGTCACCCGACGGCATGACCGCGGCATTCCAGATCCATCGAGCCGATCCCAACCGCAATCGATATTGCGTCGGGATTGTCACCGTGTCGCTCGCTCGACGAGGCAGCGCCACAGTGATCGACACAAGCGACGAGCTGATCATCGATCAATCTCCGGCCTATGGCTGGGCTGCATATTCGGTGGGAGTTCCGATCACCAACACGCCCCGTTGGTCTCCGGATGGCCGTTGGGTTTTGTACTTGAAGCGTGTGGGGGGCAGGACGGAGGTCTGGCGCGCAAACGCGTCCGGGGTTGGCCCTGCCAAACAGCTCACCCACAACGATCAGGATGTTGAAGATTTCCGAATTGCTTCCGACGGCAAGACCATCGTTTTCTCCACCCGACCACGGCAGCGCGAGCGCGAGACCGCCATTGATGACGAGGGGATGCGGGGTTGGCGCTTTGACAAGCGCGCGCTCCCCATCGCGGGCGCCAGACCGCAAGCGCCAGCCGCGCAGATTGAGTATTTTGCAGCGAACCTCGATGGCGGTTTGCAGCGGCCTGCATCTGTTCAGGAGGCCGCTATATTTGCGCGGACTGACGGTGTGCCGGCTAAAGCGAGCGCGGTCGCAGCTGGGCCATTCGGCGAAATCGCGTGGACCGAGCCCCGATCAAACCTCGTGTATCCCGCAGACTATCAGATCGTTGCGCAGAAGCCAGGGGACAAGCCGATCGTTTGCTCTTCAGAGCTATGTAAATTGGGTTCTCTCAGTTCCATCCACTGGACCGGTGATGGAAAGAGGGTGAGGTTCATTGAGCGCGAGGGCTGGGCAGGAAGTCAAATTGCGATCTATGAATGGGAGCCTGACACGCAGCGAGTGAAGCGAGTTTATGTTACCGAAGATAATCTGATCGAATGCCATCCAATCGACCATGACCTCATATGCTTGCGTGAATCTTCCCTAGAGCCCCGACACCTTGCCCGCATCGCGTTAGGCGGCGGCCGCATAGAGAAGCTTTTCGATCCGAACCCGCAGTTCGCCTCGCTAAATTTGGGTCGAGTGGAGCGCGTACGTTGGAAAAACCAATTCGGCGTGCCCTTCTACGGGGACGTCGTGTTTCCGACAGATTTTGACAGTCATCGGAGTTTCCCGTTGGTGGTTGTCCTTTACAGGACGAGAGGCTTCCTCAGAGGTGGTGTCGGTGACGAAATGCCCATCCAGTCCTTCGCCTCAAACGGCTATTTCGTACTGAGCGTTGACGTCCAGGATGTCGAAGCGATTGTTGGCAAGCAAAAGAATGCCGCAGCCTCTGCGATGGCATTTAATCATAATTTCCTCGGCCGAAGGCACATCCTCTCAGCGATCGAAACAGCAGTCAGGTCCCTCATTGGTCGCGGAAGCATTGATCCGAAGCGCGTTGGGATTGCTGGATTGAGCGAGGGATCATCAACGGTCCAATATGCTGCACTGAATAGCAACCTATTCGCCGCGGGTTCCATGGGATCCTGCTGCTGGGAGCCTATTCAGGACGCTCTTCTTGGGCCCAAGGTTGCCGAGCGATATCACGAGCGGGGTTGGCCGAAGCTGATAGACCGGAATGCTGAAGCGTGGTCATCAATTTCGATTATGACACAGCCTGAGCGGGTCAAATTCCCATTGCTCTTCCAGTTAGCGGATAGCGAAGCCCTCGCAGCTGTGCCGAGCTACACAGCGCTTGAACAGGCTGGCGTCCCTGCCGACTTTTATATGTTCCCGAATGAGAGGCATGTGAAATGGCAACCTGGACACCGCTTGGCTGTCTATCGCCGGAATCTTGCTTGGTTCGATTTCTGGCTAAAGGGTGATGACGCCATCGATCCTGAGTTCGCGAACGAAGCTGCGGGGTGGAAGAGACAGAAGGATAGGTGGCGCAATCACTGAGAGGGAGAAGACGAACTCATGTCCGACTACTTTCCCAAAAAATGCAAGGGCTTCACTTAAATCGGGGCCGGCACCCAGTTGGTGCTTCGTGCTTGCCAACTCGAGAACCAGGCCTCCGTGTCGAGCAGCGCCATCAAACGAGGGCAGTCATTGGCTTTAAGCTGCGTATCTGGCCGAAGAACGCATTCCAACGCGTCCCGATCCAAAAGTTTATTGGCTGCGAGTTGGCCGTTGAGCAACCTATCGGCGATCTCGTTTCGCTTTATGTCGATAAAGTGTGCCACGAAGCCATCGGGGCTGCCCTTCCCGTATCGACTTGCCACCGCCGGGGGCAGAGACGACGCGAAGGCAGATCGAGCTACGGAACGATCAACTCCGCCGGCGCAATACTCCCACGACGCGATGCTCAGGCAGGTCTCGACAATCGGTTGGGAGAGCAGCGGGCTTACCATCGGCACTGCCAGATCTTTGTCACGGTGTTCGATGTGGTTCATCGCCCTCAACAGCATGGTAACATGGCCTATCTTGCCGAGAGGTGCGCTCGGAGGAGCGTCGGCCCAAGGGTGATCCAAGGGACGCTGCCGTTGGCGCGCGATGACGTCGCGATGCAAATATTCAGGCGCATCGTGCCATCCGATACCGGTCGCACGTAGCCGTGCAAGCCGCGTTGCCTCTCGCACGACACTCCATGCAGTTGCGCCCGTAATCTCGCATGTGTCGCGCAGGGTCTCCCAGACGCCCCGCGACCATCCTTCGGCTCTATATCGGTCTACTATCGGCCTCGCGGAGTGGGTCTGGTAGAAGACGTTGTCTCCCCCTGCCCCAACAAAAAACGAGTCGGTGTCGGCCTCCTCCGTTGCCCGTCGAACTTCCCAATTGTAGGCTTGTTCGTGCAGCTTGCCGCTTGGAATGGGGACATCAGATGCAACCGACCGGCTTAAATCGATGTGCGCGAAATCATACGCCCTCGAGTAGCTGGGTGCGCTGACGGCTTCGCAAACTGCACTCGCATAGTAGTATTCATCGCCTCGCGGATCGGAGGTTCTCAGGGTCAGGCAGGTTGGCTTCGCTCCCGCATGCGCCAAGCAGGCGGTAACGATTGAAGAATCGAGGCCGCCTGAAAGTCCTACCAGCGGTTTGGGATACGCCGAAGCCCATGAACTAAGTGTCGATCGTATTACCCGTCCGAGCAATACGCTGGGCGCTTCCAAAGCTCTGGGTTCACCTTCGATATGTTCCCACGGGCTCCATAGGTTCCTCCCACGGACGAAGTCGGCGCCGAGCACCAAGCCACAGCCTGCTAAAATCTGGGATATCCCAGAGACGGCTGTCCTTTCCGTCGGAAGCTGATGGCGAAAAAGGATATGCTCGACCGCCTCAACATCGACTGAGGGTCGAACAAACCCTACATCGACCAGCGTCGTTGCATCAGATGTGAACGCCTTTAGGCTACCGTAACTGCCGTGGTAGCACGGCATGCCACCAGACGGGTCTCGTACAACATTGATCTCGCTCTTTGAAAAGAGCGCCGCAACGTAACTCCCCCAGTATCTCTCGGTGAGGTGCTTTCCTCCCGTCGCAGCAATCTTCTCCTGTTCGTCAAACGGAAGCGATTTTACTTCTTCAGGAAAACCATGGCGGTGGAAAAGCTTGCCAATAATGAACCCGGCCCCATCTTGAAGCGCGATCACCTGCTCGGCGTCATTCGTAAGCAAAAGCAATCCGCGAGCGCGAAGCGATCGAAAGAGCTTGGCTCGGCGTTGAATATCCTCCGCTACAGCCTGGTCCACGGGTTGATCGGCCGCCAACAAGAGAAATCGCTGACGCATCAGAATGCAAGAATGGGTTTGAAGAGGCGAGCTCGATCAAGCCGCTCGTTTAAGATGATCCCGCGATGCTGGGCCCATGCATGCGCCGCAAACGGGTTCAACTGAACGGCGATCGTAATCTGCGCATCGATGCCGTTCTTCCGACAGGTCGCCACCAGTGCCAACGTCCGCTCTAAGCACAGGTCGTGGTTGCCGAGCAGGAAGTCTGCATATTGGTGCGCGCGCACCACTTGATCCACGCTGATCGAAGCAGCCGGCTTACGCGATCGTGATTGGCGGTCGAGTTTCTCATGGACCTTCATAATCTGTTGGAGTGGCCATTTCCGCAGGCGCCTTTTCCATGAAAGTCGCTGGAAAAGAGCGGACCCAACGAGGCATAAGCTCGTCGACGCCATGAACGGCATTAAGTCTTCTTGCGGGATTACCGGATCCGTTCCGAAAATTAGGCTGCCTGGCTCGTCCGCGTTGGCCGGGATCAGATACCGTTGGTCCACCAACCGCTTGAGAAGGCCACTATCCTCGATTGCGAGGGTCCGGCGACCACACCAGCGCTGAAATGCAAGCGACAAGACGCCCACAAGCAGGGAGTATCTTCCGGTACTTACGTCGAGGAACACGGTGCGCTCGCCCGCAGAGTAATGTCTTATGCCTTTGCGAACCATCAAATCCATGCATGCCTCCGGATTTGAGGGTCACGCGAGGCGTAGGCCCCGCGTGACCTGACCGTCAGTCGTCGGCAAGGCCGGCGGGAGTCAGCTGTTGGCCGATGAAATCATCGCCCTCCGGCCCAGGACCCTTGGCTTCCTCGGTGACGGCGCCGAGATCGATGAGATCATCATTCTGTTCGCGGTTCATGACTACCTCCATTCGCTTTCGATTGCTGCGGAATGCAGCATCATGAAGGCTAGTGAGGCTCTCCCTGATCAGCGACGCGATAAGGCCCCGGATATGGGAGCGCTTTCGGGTGATCCGCTCGGACAAAGTCGAACTGCTCGCAGGCGTGGTTTCATTATCATTGCAGAATCAATATGAAAGATCGTCGCCGCGAAAGCTCCCGATGGCCGCACTGATTTCAATTACGCGCCGCTGACGTCTGCGATGATAGGCCCAAATCGACCGTACGAGGTCTGACCATTGACCCCGTACGGTCAAGGCCTGCACCGCCCTTAGCTCGTCCGCCACGCCGTTGAGAACCGCGGGCTCCCTCAACCTCGCTACGCTGAGTCGCTCCCCAGCTGAGGCGACCGCGCACGCAAGTTCGCTACTTGAAGATACCGCCGCGATTGCTGAAAACAATCGAGCCGTAGCAGTCGCAATGCTGATCGGCGTGGTCAGCTCCGGAAGAGGATCGATGATCAACTGCACGGCTGGTTTGGCATCGATGCGTTTCGGATTCAGGGCGCTGCGAACGAGCTGGCCATGCCAAAAGTACAGGTCCCGCAATTCGGCCACACCGACATTTGGTATTTCGTAGCCGCCCCCGGCGTGCAGTGAGAGCAGGCGCTCGCCGACAAGCTGGGAAGCGGCATTCCGGATCGGCGTTACGCTCGTACCATAGTCATCGGCCAGCGATCGCTCGATCAGCGTGGTGCGCGGCGCGAAGCGGCCACGAAGGATATCGTCCTTCAGGAGCGCGTATACGCGAGACGATGTGGCAGGGCTGGAAAGCATCATCGCGGAAACGCAATCTTGCCGAGACGATCGTTTGAAAACTCGATGCGATCGCGAAAGGAGGCGGGTTGGACAGGCATCCTATTCAGTTTCGCGATTCTTCTCATGGTATGTTGACCGCTCTTCTCCGAATAAATCAGCGGAAGCCGCGAGGTCAAAAGAAACAGTCCTCAATTCTGGAGCAATTCCCTCCGTTGAACTGCACTCTCCAACCAATTTCTATTCGGGCATTTCCCGGGCTTGCGCGACCGCCTCGTCCAGTCGGGCCAGCGCAAGTCCTATCTGCAATTGCACTTGCGCAACATCTACATGCAGTTGCTCGGCGATTGCTTCATATGGAAGCCCGTCCAGCGCGTGGGCGAGAAATATCTGGCGCATCTCCTCCGGCATTTCAGCTACCGCAGCTTCGAAGCTTCGACGACCCGGCGTATCTGCTCGGGCGGGAAAGACAGTCGAAATCTTCACCCAGGCGCGAACCCAGCTCGTTCCGTCCGGGTTGACCTCGATTACCCGCTCATCCTGATCAATTCGGAGGAACGATGTGGTCGCCCAGCGTTCGCGAGCTTCCCGAATTGCAGGATGGGCGGGTGCCGTGAGACGTTTTAGTTCCGTTGCTACGCGTGCGGCGAGTTCTCGCCTTCGCGCCCGGCGCTGGAATCCCATCCCGACGAGTTCGCCGTTTTCCAGATAATGGAGGAGTTGCTGGAGAAGCTCCGCTATTTGGCGGGTGATCATGATATGTGCCCTTCGGATCGACCGACCGTTCGCAAAGCTGTACGGGTCAGCCTGGGATATGACGCGCGGTCACCGGAACGCCGGGCTCAAACTCGCTCGACATTCCACTGACCCGGCCTTTCGCTTCCCTCTCCCCTCCTTCGCGTCCATATGGACGCTGAAATCCTTGGGAGCCTGCCTCATCCGATGGCCGAGGCAGGGTGCGTTGGGGCCCACATGACTGACAAATTTTCGCTCGATCGCTTTGTGGAGGTTCAGATTCTCACCTATGCGCCCGCGCTCGCCGAATTACGGCGAGGTGCGAAGCGGACGCATTGGATGTGGTGGATTTTTCCTCAGCTTGCGAAGCTTGGCGGCAGCTCGACAGCGCAGCAATTTGCGATTCACTCTGTGAAGGAGGCTCGAGCCTATCTGGACCATCCGATTCTAGGCCCACGTTATCTGGAATGCGTGACGGCTCTACAGGACCTCAATACCAGCGATGCGATAGCCGTCTTCGGAGAGATTGACGCCAAAAAGCTCCGCTCGTCGCTCACTCTGTTCGAATTGGCCTATCCGCATCCGCTATTCGGCGCGGCTCTTGATCGGTGGTTCAGCGGCGTTCGAGACACGAGGACGTTGCAGTTGCTCGGGAAAGCATGACGGGGCCGAAGCACAGAACTCCCCAAGAGGGCGACTCCATGTTCACCTTCACTGAGCTGGAGGGGCCGGATGGCGGCGAACCCCGCACACTGAGCTTCGCCAACGCTCAGATCCAACCTCTGGATTTTGCGACTCTGCAAAGCGCGAAGATTCATAAGCCAGTCACGATCCCGCTCATTTGGCGAGGCGGCACTCTGATCGACACGACGATCGCGGGACGCCTGCCGGGCGAAACCGTCAACGCATCGGCGACCCTTGAAAGTCCGTTCACGTCCAAGGCGATCGGCTTGGTAAAGGGAGGCTGGCTCCCATCAGCCTTTGCAGTGATGTATCAGAAGACCATGATCCTGGTGGACCGCAATGTCGTCAGCCAGATCACCAGCCGCTTTGAAAACGGCAAGCGGCGCGGCAAGCAGGAACCCGATTTTATCGACCTGTTCGCAGATCAGCCCATCCGCATCAATCCGCTCCTTTTCGTTCTCGAAGGCAATCGCCGAACCATTCCGACGGCGGAGGATGCGGCGGCGCAACTCGCGGAGGTCGAGATGAAACTGCGCGCAGCTCTTCCTGAAGCGGAACTCGCCATCGGCGCTGACAGTCTGAAGGGCGCGCTCGGACTCATCGAAGATTCACGGGCAGCCCTAGACTGCAAGCAGCGCTTTCTGCGCCATATCGCGCCCCGGATGATTTCCCCGGTAGCGCAGCGCGACGTCGAGACGCGTTGGAAGCAGATCATCGAAGCCGCCGACCTCCATTCGGTGCCGCGACAGTCGCTGGTCGTGCTGGCCGCTCTCAGCGCCGTCGCGGTGCCCAACGGTAAGAGCCCCGCCAAGCGGCTGCTCAAGTTCCGAAACGGGTATACCGAAGCTGACGCCTACAATGCGCTCGCCGACCTGCGGGCCATCGAGCTTTTCATCGGATGCCACTGCCTGTTTCCGGAAGAGCCGATGCAGCTCTGTACCGGCGACAAGGATATGGCTTTGCTCTGGAGCGGGCTTCAGGCTTCGAACTTTCGGCGAAGCGGAACAGGTTTCAGCTACGACATGGCCCCTGTAGAGGGACTGTTTCCCGAAAGCCTGGGGCTTTCGTGGAAAGATTATCTGGAAGAGGGGAAGTGATGTTCTGCCCATTGGCGATCGAATGGGGCAATGCCGCCGATTGGGCTTCGGCTATTGCGAGCTTCTGCGCCGTCGTCGCGGCGCTGTGGATCGCGTTCGGTCAGGAACGAAACGCCCGCAAGCTCCGGCAAATCGCCAAGAACGAGGAGCATGCGCGCACGGCGCATCTCATCAGCGAAGTCATAAGACTGACCGCCGAGATCGAGGCGTTCGCGAATGCAGGTGCAATGCTCGCCGAGATGGGTGGAGGCCGGAATGGCGGGTTGGTTTCCCATAGCCAGGACATAGAAGGCGCTCGTGCGCAGTTGTCGGCGCTCCAGCTATACCCTCAATCCGACCCGCGTATCTTCGGCGAGATCGGTCGCATTATCCGGGAAAGCGCTCTTCCTTCCGATTTCTTGGCCGGCAGCATTTCCTTTCAAGGGATTGTCTGCCGCGGTCTGGCCGCAAGGCTGGCGCCCCGCCGCGCGATCCTTGCGCAACTGCTTTCATCATAAGCCTGAGGCGTCGATACGTTGCCGACGCCCATCGCCTCAATGAAAGTTGCGGCTTTTGACAAGCTCGGGGGCTAGCACCTGCGCCCTCCCTTTCCCCGCTCGCGGATCGGGCCCACCGCCGCTCATCGCGCCATCGGCGCGCCCCAGGGCCAAGCGGAACGACGCGTCGCGCTGGGTAAGCGTGTCGAGCACGTCCGAAAGGTTCACAAGCTTCTTCACGATCACATGGACAACCTCGCCTTCGCGCTGGACCTGGCCATAAATGCCAAGCAGCCGCGCCCCCATGACGATACGTCGATTTTCTTCGAACATGCGAGGCCAGACGATCAGATTGGCGATACCCGTCTCATCCTCGATGGTGATGAACATGACGCCCTTCGCTGATCCGGGCCGCTGGCGGACGAGGATGAGCCCGGCGAGCCAGACATAGCGGCCATCGCGAAGTCCATCGAGCGTGCTGCAGGGAACCATCTTGCGGGTAGCAAGCTCGCTCCGCAGAAATGCCACCGGATGTTGCCGCAGGGTTAGGCCGACATGGCCATAATCTTCAACGACCTCCCTACCCTCCTGCATCGGCTTGAGCAGCACCGGCTGCTCGACGATTTCATGGACGAACCCATTTTCGCGGGCATCGGCCGCGGCGAACAAGGGAAGCTGCTCGTCGCGCAGCGCCTTGATCGCCCAGAGCGCAGCGCGGCGCGCAAGGCGCATCGCCGCACGGAAAGCGTCGGCCTCGGCCAGCCGGTTGAACGCGCCCATGCCGACGTCGGCGCGGCGCCATAGCTCCTCGATGCTGGTGAAGGGTTCATCTGCGCGCGCTCCGATGATCCGCGCGGCATCCTGTTCATTGAGGCCGCGCACCATCCGCATCCCTAAGCGGACCGCGAAACGGTCCTCGCCTATCGGTTCGAGCGTGCAGTCCCAGCGCGATGCGTTGATGCAGACCGGTCGTATCTCGATACCGTGCGCCCGCGCGTCCTGGACGATCTGCGCCGGGGCATAGAACCCCATCGGCTGCGCGTTGAGGAGGCTGGCGCAGAAAATCTCCGGATGCCAGCATTTGAGCCAGCAGGACGCATAGGCGATGAGGGCGAAGCTCGCCGCATGGCTTTCGGGAAAACCGTAGCTTCCGAAGCCTTCGAGCTGGCTGAAGGTCTTCTCGGCGAATTCGCCGGTGTAGCCGCGCTCGACCATGCCGGTGATCAGCTTCTCCTTGAACTTCGAGACCCCGCCGGTGTGCTTGAAGGTCGCCATTGCGCGGCGGAGTTGATCGGCTTCAGAGGGCGTGAAACCCGCGCATTCGATCGCAACGCGCATCGCTTGTTCCTGGAAGAGAGGGACGCCCAGCGTCTTGCCGAGCACGCGTTCCAGCTCGGGCTTGGGATATTCGACCTTCTCGGTGCCGGCCCGGCGGCGAAGATAGGGATGGACCATGTCGCCCTGGATCGGACCGGGCCGGACGATCGCGACCTCGATGACGAGATCGTAGAAGGTGCGCGGCTTGATGTGCGGCAGCATCGCCATTTGCGCCCGGCTCTCGATCTGGAAGGCGCCGAGCGTGTCGGCCGCGCGGATCATCGCATAGGTGCGCGGATCTTCGGGCGGTATCGATGCGAGATCCATTGCGATGCCCTTATGCTCGGCGAGCAGATCAAAGCCGCGCTTCATGGCGGTGAGCATGCCGAGCGCGAGGCAGTCGACCTTCATGAATTTGAGCGCGTCGATATCGTCCTTGTCCCACTCGATCACCTGGCGATCCGGCATGGCGGCGGGCTCGATGGGGACGAGCTCGTCGAGCCGGTCATGGGTCAGGACAAAGCCACCGGGATGTTGCGAGAGATGGCGGGGCGTGCCGATCAGCTGGCGCGCGAGATCGAGCGCGAGCCGCAGCCGGCGATCGGCGAGATTGAGATTGAGCCCGGCCGCCTGCTTCTCGTCGACGCCCTCGTCGCTCCACCCCCAGACCTGGCTCGAGAGCGCCTTGATCAGATCCTCGGACAGGCCAAGCGCTTTACCGACATCGCGGATGGCGCCTTTCGTGCGATAGCGGATGACCGTGGAGCAGAGCGCAGCATGGTCGCGGCCATAGGTGTCGAACACCCACTGCATGACGATCTCGCGCCGCGCATGCTCGAAGTCGACGTCGATGTCGGGCGGCTCCTTGCGCTCCTGGCTGACGAAACGCTCGAAGAGGAGGTCGGACCGTTCGGGGTCGATCGAGGTGATACCGAGGACATAGCAGACCGCACTGTTCGCCGCCGAGCCCCGGCCCTGGCAGAGGATGTCGCGGCTGCGCGCGAAGCGGACGATCGAGTTTACCGTCAGAAAATAGGGTGCATAATCGAGCTCGCCGATTAATCGGAGTTCGTGGCGGAGCAGCCGCGCGACCTTTTCGGGCACGCCTTCGGGATAACGATCCTCGGCCGCCTTCCATGTCATGTGTTCGAGCGCCTGCTGGGCAGTTGCCCCCTCGGTGCCGGCTTCCTCGGGATATTGATATTTGAGCTCGTCGAGCGAGAAGCGGCAACGATCGGCGATGTCGAGGGTTCGCGCGAGCGCTGCGGGATAGCGCTGGTAGAGCCGGTGCATTTCGGCCGCGGGCATCAGGAAACGGTCGGCATAGCGTTCGCGCCGAGCGCCGAGCTCGTCGATCGTGCAGCGGTGGCGGGTGCAGGTCATGACCTCCTGGAGCACGCGGCGATGCGGATGATGATAGAGGACGTCGCCGGTGACGACCGTCGGAACCCGGTGCCGGGCCGCGAGGTTCGTCAGATCATGGAGGCGAAGCTGATCGCCCGGGCGGCGGCGCAGGGTCAGGGCCAAATAGCCCCTCCCCTCGAAAATCCGCGCGAAACGGCTCAGCACGGCTTCGGTGTCAGCCACCTCGTCGGGCAGGAAGATCGCGAGCAGATCGTCCGCGAACGCCTCGACATCCGCCCACCCGATCACGCACTTGCCCTTCCCTCCCCGCGTCTTTCCCCGGCTGAGGAGGCGGCAAAGACGGGCATAACCGGCGCGGTTCATCGGATAGACGAGCAGCGACTGGCCTTCGGAGAGGTCGAGGCGGCAGCCGACGATCAGCCGGACCCTGGCGAGCTTGGCCGCTTCATGGGCGCGCACGATGCCGGCAAGCGTATTTCGGTCGGTGATCGCAAGCGCGTCGAGGCCGCAGGCTTCGGCCTGGGCGAAGAGTTCGTCAGGCGACGACGCCCCGCGCAGGAACGAGAAATGTGACGCGCATTGGAGTTCGGCATATCTCATGCGAACAGCCCGTGCAGGAACCAGCCCTGGCCGCCCGTGGCGCTGTCCATGCCGTCGCCGTTCCGGAAGAGCCAATAGCGCGCGCCGGTTTCGTCCTCGACCTGGAAATAATCGCGAACGCCGAGAAATTCGGCGTCGTTCAAATGCCATTCGCCATAGATGCGTTCAGGACCGTCGGCGCGCGTCACCCGGCGCCTGACGCCGCGCCAGACAAAATGCACGGGCGGATGGTCGGGTAGCAGGGCCATGGTGTCGACGGGTTCGGGGCGCGCGAAAAGCCGCGTCGGGCGCGGCCAGGCAGCCGGCCACCGGATCTCGGTCGGATCGGACATCGGCGCGACGCGGGCGACCGAACGCTCGGGAATATCGCTCTCGCGCGCGGCAGCCCGAAAGAGCCGCCCCTCCCCTATCCGGTTCCCGAGCAGGTCGACGAGGGCCGCGACGTCGGGAACGGGTGCCTCGCCGAGATTCGAGACCATGTGGAAGGTCAAGGGCTCGGCCAAGGGGACGGTGAGCTGCATCCGCTCTATACCGAACCCCGGATCGACGGTCTCGAGCCGGTCGCAGAGCAGCCGCGTCATCTGTGTGCGATCGCGGCTCGGCTTGGCAAGGCCCGCCCGAATAGCCTCGATCCGATTATCGACCCGGTGGAAGCTAAGGTCGAGCCGGCGGGCGCCGACGCCTTCCTCCTCCAGACGCCGGGTCAGTTCGTCGACCAGCTTGCCCGTATAGCGCGCGAGCGTTTCGGGCGCTCCGATCGGCTCGGCGAACCGCCGCTCGACCGTGATGGGCTCTGGCGGCTGGATCGGTTCGAAGGGTTCGGCGAGGCGGCCGAGGGCCTGGTCGAGGCGCTGGCCAGGCGCAGACCCGAAGCGCAACGCCAGCGAGGCGCGCGGCATCGCCTCAAGGTCGGCGATCGTTTCGAGACCGAGGCGCCCGAGAGTGAGCACCATGTCGGCGTCGAGGCGCAGCGCCGCAATGGGCAGCGCGCCGATCACCGCGACAAGGTCGAGCGGATCGACGACGCGGGGGAAGTCGGCTCCGTAGCGCGCAAGCGCGTGCGCTGCGCCATAGGTCGGCGCACAGACCGCGCGCGCGGCCGTCCCCACCTCAGCAAGGCGTTGGATGAGATCGCGAAGGACGCCTTCAGCTCCGCCGAAGGCGTGCGCGGCGCCGGTGATGTCCAGCATCAGGCCATCGGGCGGATCGAGCGCGATGATGGGCGCGTAGCGGCGCAGCGACCAGCGGGCGAGCTTCTCCAGCGCGGCGCGATCGGCGTCCGGTTCGGCGTCGCGAATCTGGAGGTCGGGAACGAGCGCCTGCGCCTGCGTGACCGTCATACCGGGGGCAAGACCGATTGCGCGCGCCGCCACATTCGCCGCGGTCAGGAGACGGCGCTGCCCTTCCATCGCCGCCAGCACCAGCGGTGTGTCAGGAGGCGGCGCGCTGGAGCCAAGCCTGCGACGCAGCCGATCGGTCGGCCAGGTCGGCAGGAAGAGCGAGGTGACCTGTCGCATCGCAGCCTTCCACGAGAAAATCGGCGCTCTCGCCAGCCCGGCACCGGATGAGCTCGACAAACCAGCGCGGCCGCCCAACCCCGGGAACCGGGAGGGGCGCGGTCGGCACGCTGGTCACGCGCCAGCGGGTCGCGGCCGCGGTCGGTTGTCCAAAATCGGAGGCTTCGGCCGTCCGGCGCCAGCGGCGGATGGCGATGCCGATGGTGCCGGTGCTTTCGGCCGCCAGTTGCAGACGGCGCGACGCCGTCATCGAAAGCCGGGCCGCTTCGGCGACGACTCCGCCGAGGCCGCCATGACGAAGCCCCTCCTCGAAGCAACTCAAGAGCGAAGTCTCGTCGCGGGCTTCGACATAGATAACCCGGTCGGGATCGAGACCCGCGAGCGCGAGCGCCGGCGCGAACAGGTCGGACTGCGTCATGCACCAGAGTATTTTGCCTTTGACGCGCGCGAGAATGCCTGCGGTGAACAAGGCGGCGGCAGCCGCATCGGTCGCGCCTTGCGCGCCGCCGGCGACTTCATGGAGAGCGCCGAGCGCCAGCCCGCCACCGGGCAAGCGCCTGTCGATCGCGTCGAGCCCGAACGGCAAGGTGCCAGACGAGCGCCGTTCGGCGCCCTCGATCCTGGCGATCCGGGCGCGTAGCGTCGTCAGATGAGGGCGCGGCCCTCTCTCCGTCATGAAGGGCCTCCATGGCTTTGGTGGTTGGTTGCGTTCTATTTTTGTTCTATATAGGCCGAGAGTCAACGGGCCGGAGTCGCCGCGACTGCGGCGGCGCAGCCAAAGACAGGAAAGGTCAAGGAAAATCGGGATGGAGAAGCGCAAGCCACTCAAGCTTCGCCTGTCGGGCGAGACACCTTCGGAGGCTGTTGGCACGGCGGAGAGCGCCATGCGAGACCGCGACTCGGGCGAATGGGCAGCGGTCCAGACACCGGATCTGGAGCCGATCACCGATGACGAGATTCCGTGGTGAGCTGAGGCCATGTCGCGGCTTCATGTCATCACGGCGAGCGCGAGCGATGTGGCGGCTTATTTCGAAGCCGAGCCGCCATCCGGCCTCACGACGCCCGAAGGGGACATCAAGGAAGGACTGACCGGACTCGTCATTTTCGAGAAGGACGGCCGCCGATTGCTGCGGCCCGTCACCTGGGGCTTTCCGCGCCTGACCCGCGAAATGCGCGAGCGCGGCGAGCCGCCGGGGCGCATCGGGCTTGTCGCTGACCTCACCAATCCGATGTGGGAAGAGATGGTGGTCGAGCCGCGCTATCGCTGTCTCGTCGCGCTGACCCATTTCGGAAATCCCGACGGGACCCCCGGCGCGAAGACCCGGACCTGGTTTTCGGTGAAGGATCAGCCGATCATGTCGTGGGCGGGTTTCTGCCGGAACCTCCCGGACCAAGGGCCTGTCTATGGCGGCATGACGATGAGTGCGAATGCGGCGGTCATGCCGACTAACGACCGGATGCCGGTGCTCCTTGAGCGCGCCGAGTGGGATCACTGGTTTCGTGGCTCCGTTCGCGAAGTAATTGGGTTCCAGTTCCGCCCGCCGTTCGCCGCCGAACGAATGATCGTCGAGCCGACCGATGATCGCTGGAACAGCGGCAAAGGGCCACCCGAGCCGCAACTCGCTTTGCAATGAGACGGGGATTGTATGGCACGTTGGATGCTCGCGCAGGAGGCTTCTCGCCGCTATGGCATGACAATGGCCGATAGAGACATGCTGCCGCGCACGTTCCAGGCGAACGTTGACCGCTTTTATCAGCGCGTCATCCTGAAGACGCTTGGCGACCTTCCGACGCACGAAACGCTGGTTGTGGGCGAAGCGTCAGATATGGATGAATTCCTTGATCGGTGCGCCGCGCAAATCGATAACTACACGGCCAACGAGGCCGCCAAGGCCTTTGTCCTCACGCTCGACGGGCTGTTCGAACGCCAGCTCGCGCGGTGGGCTCGGGCGCACGGCGTGAAGTTCTCTGGCGCAACCGATCTGTCACGAGCAGCGTGGGAAATCGCTGCGATCGATGTGGGTGCGATCGGCGTGGCAAGCGATCTCCACGAAATGCACCTCGCCGCCAATGTCGCTAGGCATGGCGATGGCGGCGCCTGCACGAAATTGCTCGCGAAGGCCCCGCAACTCTGGACTCGGATATCCTTCGATTATGACGATATCGCCCCCGCGCCGGTGCCGACGAGTGAGGAGCTGCGGATCGGTCAGGACGAACTTCGGCGCTATGCACGCGCCGTTGTTCAATTCTGGGGCCACGCCGATCCCCTGCCCGGTGCCGTGCTTGTTGCGCCTTATTGAAGTGCCCGTAAGCGCAGAACGCGGGGATCTTTGGCGTTCCTCCGCCGGCGCTTTAGCGCTACGCACCTTCCTATGCAGCGTTCCCAGCTCGGAAAGGGCCGCAAGCCATGTGCAATCTCTATACGGAGCGCCTCAGCGCCGCTGAAGTCGCAGCCCACTTTGGCGTAGACGTTCCTGACATCGTTGCAACTAATGCACCGTCGACAGTTCACCCCGGCGCGCCCGGTATGGTGGTCCGCGCCGAAAGCGGTCGACGAATTCTTCAATCGATGGGTTGGGGATTTCCTCTGAAGCTAGCCTCGATGAAGCCGGGTTCGAAGCCCAAGGCGGTTAATAATATTGCGGATCTGCGCAAACCAATGTGGGTGGGCCTCGCCCGTAAGCCGCAGTGGCGCTGCCTGATTCCGCTAACGGCCTGGGCGGAACCCGCGGGGATCAAGGGAAGCAAAACCCGAACCTGGCTGTCCCTGAAAGACCGTCCGGTTTTTGCATGGGGCGGCTTGTGGCGCGACAGTGCCGAATGGGGTCCGGTCTATTCGGGCGCCATGACCGATGCGAACGAAGTTGCCGCGACAGTCCATAATCGGATGCCTGTCCTCCTCCACGAGGACGAATATGACCGTTGGCTTCACGGTACCTTCGATGAGCTGACCGCGCTTCAGGATCGGGTGTTTCCGAGCAGACTAATTGAGATCGAGCCGACCGACGAACCATGGCACGGTTGGCCCTCAGACATGCTGCAGGCAACGTTGCTATAGGCTGTTCAGCTGAACTTGCACCACCGTCGCCTTGGTTCGCTCTACAGGGACGCCTTGGATGAGCGTGCAAGCGTGAGCGGTTTGGAACCCTTCAGCGATCGCGAGATCCCCTCCCCTCTCCATTCCGAATGAATCCATGTTTGAAAACGCCCGGCGCGATAGCGTCGGGGTGATTCCAGATTCTAATGATTCTAAGATTCGGGGCAGCGTGACCCGCGGTTTTCCTGTGGAAACCAAGCAGTATCCTGTCCTTTTGGGGGCTTTATCCTGACGTCCTGGGGGCTTTAGCCTGACCGATCGGGGGAATTATCCTGCCCCTTTGGGGTATCCTGTCCGATTGGGGTGGTGCGCTCAATGCTTTCGTCGTTGCAATTTAATGGACGGGATCGGCTCAGGAGTGCGGTTCTAAAGGGGGTCGCTGCGACTCGCGGATTTTCTAGGTCCTTGCTCTCATCTTAATTGGACTCGATCCTGTCCGATTGGGGGCGGTGCCGGCTAATCCATCCTGTCCTGACTTGACGAGTGAGGTCAGGTCAGGCAACCTGATGTCCAATGAGGTGAAATGATGGGGGAATCGGACTCAGTACTCATAGCGGATGATGAGAACGAAGTCTCCTCCGCTCGCGCGATGCGTGTCGCCGCGGCGCTCGCCCGCAAGGGCGGTGAGGAGTTCGTCAAACCTGGCCGGCTCGTCGAAGTTCGTTTCGTTCGTGGTCAGTCGCTCAGCTTGACGGCCTCTCGCCTTCTCGCGCTGATGATCCTCACGGCAGGCGGCGACGCTTGGCGTGATGTCTCGCATCGAATGCGTAAATCGGACATTCGACGTGGTCACAAAGGAAATGAGCGGATCGTCGACATGCTCGAAGAACTTCATCGCACGTTGTTCGCGGAGGACGACAAGTCCTGGCGTGGAAAGCGGGCGACCAAGCGTTTTAGTCTTATTCAGGCTTCGTGGGAGGAAGTCGAGGAAGAGGGCAAGGAGACCGGTTGGATCGAGTGGCAGTTCACCCCGGATGCGCGACGCCTTATCCAGGAATCGCAGACGTACGCGGTGATGAACCGACAGGCCGTTCTCGGTTTCCGGTCGGCCTATTCTCTCAAACTCTATGAAGAGGGTGCGCTGCGGTTGCATCGGCGGCAGCCGATTTGGAAGGTCGACATGGTCGGCCTTCGGGCTGCGCTGGGGATCGATCCAGAGAAATATGCCGATTTCGCTCAGTTGCGGCGCAAGGTGCTGCAGGTCGCCAAAGCCGAAATCGACCAGCTCGCGCATTTCACTGTGGAATGGGACGAGATCCGGCGGGGCAGGGCGGTGATCGAGCTGATCTTCCGCTTCGCGCCAAAGGATGCGCCGGCCCAAATCGAAACCGTTGATGAACTTGCGCGTCACGCCTCGGGCCGCAAGGCGCGGCGGGAGGATAGCGTCGAAGACCTCGCGATTGCGGGGCCAACCGTCGCCCCAGAGCTGATCGGGAGGCTCGTTGCCGATGCGACGTCGAAGCTCTCGGCGCCAGACCGTGTCCCGCGCGAAAAGTTTGCGGCCTTTCCGTTGGGGTCGCTCCGGTATGGCGGTGAAGAGTTTTACAAGGTCGGTGTTGAGCATGGCGGCGGATGGGATGTCGATGGCATCGCTGAGGCGTACCGCAAGGAGATGGGGACCCGGTTGGGATCCCTGAAAGGTGTGAAGTTGGAGCGGTCGTGGCGTGGCTTCTGCGAGTCCTATTTCTCGCGCCGGGGTCGGCCCTGAATTGGAGAATTGCAGGTCTGCAATTCCGAGAAGATTGCGTTTGGAGGACTGGATTGCAGGCCTGCAATTTCGCGCATTGGCTGCGGGGCCCCCAATAGGTCAGGATTGGGAGGACGGAGAGGCTGTCTATCGGCGCGGATATTAGACTCCAATGGTGAGATCGGAGCGGGCTAGGTATGTCAGTTGCGAAATCACAACCCTCAGGCATAGTTTTGCACATATTAGCCTTTCATTGACCGAAAAGTGAAAATCAGGCATGACCACGCTGGTTTTCAAAAAGGGGCAGGTATGGCTACGTCGGTGGATCAGGTTCGCATAGCCGAGACCTTGGACGTGGGCGCACTTGCCGCGCGTACGTCGTCCGTTCTTGAACGACTGCGGGACTCTGCTCGATCGGCGCGAGCGGACGAGCGGCGCGAGCCGACGTTTCCGATTGGCAAAGCTGCTGAACTGGTTGGACGCACGACCGCCGCAATCCGGGAAGCGGAATCCGATGGGCGCCTCGTCGCCCCGACGCGCGGTGAGAACAATCGGCGCCTTGCCTACAGCCTCGCTCAGCTCAATGACATGCGCGGAACATTTGGAACCCGGCCTTGGCGTGCGCCTTCTGATCCGGTCTCGATTCTGGCGGTGCAGAACTTCAAGGGCGGAGTTGGTAAGAGCACGACGGCGGTCCATCTGGCGCAAAATCTCGCGATCCGGGGCTATCGAGTCTTGCTTATCGATTGTGACAGCCAAGCCTCGGCCACGACTCTGTTTGGTTACGTGCCTGATCTCGATCTGAGCGAAGACGAGACGCTCTATCCCTACCTGCGCGAGGGTGAGCGCGAGACGCTCGATTATGCGATCAAGAAGACCCATTTTGACGGTCTCGACCTGATCCCCGCGAACCTGCGCTTGTTCCAGTCTGAGTATGAGTTGGCCGCACGCATGGCGCGTGGGCAGGGCGCGCTGCTGAACCGTCTTGCTCAGGGTATTGCGTCGGTCTCCGATCTCTATGACGTGGTCATTCTGGACCCGCCGCCGGCGCTCGGCGCAATTTCCTTGTCGGTGCTCAGGGCCGCGAACGCGCTTGTGGTGCCCGTTCCCCCGACTGTGATGGATTTTTCCTCAACTGCGGCATTCCTTGCGATGCTCGATGAAACGATCCAGGAACTTCAGGCGGTCGACCTTGCTCCTCAGCTTTCGTTCTTGCGGTTTCTCGCGTCGAAGGTTGACGATACGAAGTCGATGCAGAAGGGACTCCTTGAGCTGATGCGCCAGGTTTTCGGCAATGCGATGATCCGCACGCCGCTGAAGGATTCTGCGGAAATTGACAACGCGACGGCGCGGCTGATGACGGTCTACGAACTCAACGGGCCGATGACGAGCAAGCAGGTTCGCGATCGCTGTCTGACTTATCTGGATGGGGTCTGTGGGGAGATCGAGGTCGATATACGAGCGACTTGGCCCAGTCATTTGCCGCGCCTGCGCAAGGAGGGGCTCGCATGATACGCCTGAATTGCAGCCCTGCAATTTCGAGGTCCTGGAGCGGATCGGCGGGGAAGGAAAGTGAAAATTGCAGCCCTGCAATTTTGGATGAAAGGGGAGGGCAATGACCTCCAAGAACAAGAGCTTTGTTGCCGATTTGGCCGCTGGAATGGAGCCGACGGCTACTACGCCGGTAGACCGGCCAAGCCGGCTCGGCGTCGGCGTCTTGGGCAGCCGTACGAACCGGCTGGCGGATCTCGCATCCGGTGCGGTCGTCGATATTCCCCAGGAACTCGTCGACCCCGCGCGGTGTCGAATCTGGGAACGCCATAATCGCGACTATGCTGCGCTCAACGAGGAGCGTTGCGCAGATCTAATTGAAACCATCGTCGCGCAGGGTAAGCAGGAGTTCCCTGCGATCGTCCGCCGCGTAACGGGCGACCCCGACCACGACTATGAGGTTATTTCGGGCGCACGGCGCCACTGGACCGTCTCTTGGCTACGCGCTAACAATTATCCCGACATCCGCTACCTCATAGAGATCCGGAGCCTCACCGATGAACAGGCCTTCCGGGTCTCCGATCTTGAAAACAGGGCTCGGGAGGATCTGACCGATGTCGAGCGCGCGCGGGACTATCTGAAGGCTCTCGATTTCTATTACAGCGGAAAGCAGAAGGCGATGGCGCAACGCCTCAACCAGAGTGAGGCGTGGCTCAGCCGCTATCTCGATCTCGCTCGTTTGCCAAACGAACTGATGATCGCTTTTCCTGACCCGTTCGAGCTTAAGATCTCGCACGTCGGTACCCTAAAGCCGATACTGAAACCGGAAGATTCGAGAACGCGAGTTTTCGCGGAAGCGGCCCGTCTTGCCAAGTCTCGGGCTGACGGCGCGACGAACATTCCTGCGACAGTCCCCGATATCCTGCGAGCGTTGGTTGCCGCTGCCGAGCGAAAAACCAAAGTCGCGGATAAGGCCGCCCCCAAGAAGACAGGTTCGACCGAAAGGATCTTTCTATCGGGTGCCGGGATGCCGCTTCTGCGTATCGACAAGAAGGACAAGAGAGGGGTCAGTGTCACCCTGTTCCCAAAGAGCGGAGGAAGCCGCGCCGAGGCAGAGGTCGCGATGCAGGAGATCCTTGACCAGCATTGGCCCAAATAGAGGAGGGCGCTGACGCCACGGGCTATCCGCGCCATTGCATTGTCGAATGAACTGGACAGTACCGTTCGCTTCGCCGCTAAACGTTTTAGACCGGCGGGCGGTGCTGCGTAATGCCTGGAGTGCTGGGATGCCCGGCTTCGATCGGTTGACGCTCGCCGCGCGTATTGCGGGCCGCGCGGCAACCGTTGATCATGGCCGCGCATCGAGGCCTTGGTGCAGCTCCAAGCAGAATCCGGCAGAGGTGCTTAGGTCACGCGACAAATGGACCGTGATCCCCAATCCGCATGTGTAAGGCTCGAAAGTATGAGGGGTATTTGCGAATTGGCGTACGGCGAGCTGCCGAAGCAACTTGCCGGCGCCTGCCTTTGTACAGGGCAGGGCACGAGCTAACTGCGCCGGCGTCAACGACCTGAATGCAAACAGCAGCATCCAGGCGTCGAACAACCTAGAATTCCCCCTCAACCCTGAAAGAGTCTCCGCAAATGCCGCCGCTGCCCGCGGCACGCGCGCGATGTCAGACAGCGTCTCATACAGCGCCTCGAGGATGAACTCGACCACGTCGTCCCGATCCAAGTCGGGCTCGCGATCGGCGCGAAACAATCGCCGGCGCACGAGGCCGGGAAAGGGCAGGGGATGCGGTGTGAGGCCGAACAGAGCGGGCTCGGCGACGGCAAGCAAGTTGACCGCCCAACAGGGCGACGTCGCGGTGGCGGACAGGGGATCGCCGTCGACGTCGGCCGATCGCCGTAGACTGCGAACGATGGTGAGCAGACGGGCCGCTGGGTCGGCAGGCAGGTTCGGGCTCGCGGCGACCAGGCGCACGGCCTCGAGTTCTTCAAGCCCGGCGTCGACGATGACCGCGGTTGCCGCGGCCTCCGCGGCAAGGGGCCTAATGGCGGTTTGTCGAACGCGCTGGATAGCCCGGGCGAGATCCGAACGCGGGTCGGGGAGGGCCGCCGCGAGTAGGGTGAGAAAGGCGTCGCGTTCGGCGGCGCATTCGCCGCCGATGAGGTTTTCGCCCATCATGACCGCGCGGTCCTCGCGGTACTGCGACCATGCGCGGACAAGCGTGCGAAGGGCGAAGCACTGGCGCATTTCCGCGGGATAGAGGGCAGGGGAGGCGAACAGGGTGCGCGCGAGCGCATCGATCTGACCTTGCCGGAAGGCGATGGCGACTGTGTGAGGGGAGGGGGACATGGCGGCTCCGGGTGGCGCGGCAATGATAGCCGTGCGCGGAGTCGGCGTCAAAACGAGAGTTTACCGAAACGGCATTTTAGTATCCTATCTATTCCCCGTGAATTCCTCGGACTTTCCATAATCGGACATTATGGTAAAACCGGACTTGCCAAAATCGACCAATCGGCCGAGAAATTCGCACAGCGAGAACGCGGAAAAGGAGGGCGTGCCATGACGAAGAATCATCGCATCGCGGCCGAGCTGCGCCAGCTCTTAGGTGTCGAGGCGGGCGCACGGAGATCGGCCGCGGAGATCGCGCGCGAGCTCCAGGGTCGCACCGTTACTGCGAACCGCGTCACCGCCCGCGACGCGGCGTTTGACCTCATGTGGCAATATGAAGCCGACGGGCTGGTCGACGACAGTCCGGGCCCGCGCGGCGGCGCAGGCTGGTCACTGTCCATCAAGGGCGCGGCGCTGATCGCGCGAACGACCGCCGCGCCGGATCCCGCGCGATGACTGAACTCGCGCCGCTCCCATCATCCCTGGAGCTTGTGCTGTCGGCCCACGGCCGCCTTGTTGACTGGAGCAAGGCAGAGCCGCTGGCGATCGAGGCCGCGGCGGAGGCAATGGCGCCGGCGACCAAGGCGGCGATCGTCGCCGACCTCAAATGCTATTTGCGCTGGTGTATGTTGCAGCGGCCGATCGCGACGGCGGTGCCGGCGTCTCCGGAAACCCTCGTTCTCTATCTGCGGTGGCTCGCTCGGGCGAGCGACACGCGCGCGGCCGCAAAACCCGCGACGCTTTCCCGGCGGCTCGCGAGCATCGCGCGCGTGCATCGGATCCTCGGCTATGGCGACACCGAAGCCTTGCCGACGCAGGCGGGCATGGTGCGCGACACGCTGAAGGGCATTCGCCGTAAAGCGGGGGCCCGCCAGCGCCAGGCGGCGCCGCTGCGCTATGGTCGTGCGATGACCTCGGCCGACGTCGCGCCCGACGGGCTGACCATCGAAAGCCTGATCGCGGCGTGCGGTGATGATCTGGTCGGGCTGCGCGATGCTGCGCTCTGCTCGATGGCCTATGATGCCGGCCTTCGCGTCTCCGAGCTTGTGGCCGCAACGGTCGCCGATCTGCGCCTGATCGCTGACGGCAGCGGCCGCCTCACCATCCCGCGCTCGAAAACCGACCAGGACGGGGAGGGGAGCGTCGTCTGGCTCTCGGCCGAGACGATGCGCCGGCTGTCCGCGTGGCTGATGAGGAGCGCGATCACCGAAGGGGCCGTGTTCCGGCGCATCAACATTCTGACCCATAAGGGCGATGAAGTCGGCGAGACCATCCTGACCCACCATATCGGCGCGCATGGCCTAACGCGGCAGGGCGTGGCGTCGATCCTTCGGCGCCGCGCGGCCGCGGCGATCGCGGACGGCCACGCGATCATCGAACCAGGGCAGGATGCGGTGGCCGCGCTCAGCGCGCACTCGTTTCGCGTCGGGCTGACGCAGGATCTGTTCGCCGCCGGCGAGGACGGAGCGGGGATCGCGCTGGCGCTGCGCTGGTCGTCACCGACGACGGCGCTGGGTTATGCGCGCGAGCTCGCCGCGGGCAGCAATGCTGCGGCTCGGGTTCTCGGTAAAGTCAGGGGCTGAAGGGGCTTGCCTCAGCAAAGAATCTGGTATTCGTCGTCCCATGACCTATGAAATCATCCCGGCAACCGAAGCTCTCCTCGCCGAAGTTGAAGTTTGGCTCGACGTCGAAGAAGCCGCGCATAAGGCGGGCGAGGCTGCCTATGTTGCCAACGGCTATAAAGGTGACGTGCCGGCGCGGGGCTTCCGCTGCAACTGGGACACCACGAAGAAATTATGGCGCGAGCGTGGTGGCATCGACATTCTGATCGTCGACGGCGAAGCGGTGGGTTTCCAGGGGCACGGCATATTCGAGATCAGGCCAGACCTTCGCCGCAAGGGCTATGGCCGTATCCTTGCCGAGTTTATGATCGATCGGGCCACGGCTGAGGGCTGGTCGGTCTTCGAGATCGGAATTGCGCCGTCGACGGCGGAGCCCTTCTGGCAGAGCATGGGATTCACGATCGTTGACGAGCGCCCGGATCGCGGCGCCGGGACTTTCGCCTTCAGGATCCTTCCCCGTGAATTTGCCCTGGGCAGCGGTGAACGCATTCCGTTCGTGATCGAGTTCTTCACTAACGACGAGAGATACGAATCCGTGCCGCGTCCCTTTTCGACGTTCTCCGGTCAGGGCGAACGCCTCGCGGACGGTTCAATTCAACTGCCCGCCCGGGCCTATTGTTTCAACCCGTTGAAAGAGGTCAGTATGAACGACTTCGTTCGGCTGGAGGTTGACGGCAAGGAACTTCATTTTGAGAAGTTGAAGCGCGACGCGAGCGCCGCGATCGGCGTGGAGCGCGATGGCGGCTACACCTATTTTGTCGATAGGATTAGGCCGACTTCATAGTCGCAATCTGCGACAGCCTCTGTTCTTCGGCTACCGGGGAAATGAAGTCGGAAGCTGGTACAGGGAGACCAACCGTGCCCGCTCGCTATCTGCCATATATTCTGGCCACGGCTTGTCAGCCGTGACGCGACGCCGGGAGCCTTCGCTCTCGCACTTCGTGTTTCGGCTGTCGGCGGCCGCGGTCCGCTGGTCCGAATCGTCAGCGCGAAAGGCTGCGCGGTTCGCCCAAAGCCGGGCGGGCCAAGGTGCAAGAAAGACAGCGAGCAATATGCCGATAAAGGTGCCATTTCCAACAGGCAGCGCGATGACGGTGATGAGCCAAATTGCTATAAAGCACAGTGCGGCTCGACCAAGGACGAGGCGAGGTCGGCAATAACTCATGAAGCCAATCGCAAGCCAAGCGAAGGGCGCGCTGACCAACAAGAATAGGGCGCCGAACCCGATGAGAATCGTAACGATTGTCACGGCAAAAATGAGCAGTTTGATCATGACGGGCGCACCGGGTCGGCTGAAGCCGCCTCTGGCGCTGACCCTGTTGTGGGAGCGGACTCTTCGGACTCTTCGTCGCCATACGGCGCGGTGTCGATCTCGTCGAGGATGGCCTTGTCCAGTGTTCGCACCAACAAATTGGCGACTGACTTACCGTCGAGCGCGACGATGCCGCCGATCGTTTCTCGACCATAAGTGTCGAACTTTGGATCTTCGCTGGGCTTGCACCATTTCGCTGCTGCAGAGGGCGTCAGTTGGAACAAAAATCGCTCTGGATTGAGGAGCGCGAGCGAGAGCAGCTCACCCTTTTCACTGTGCCGAATATCGGCAATCGCCCCGATATAGCCGATGCCAAGATTGTTCTGCTGAAAGGTGGTCAGCACATGACAGATGGGCCGAAATCCATGTTGTGTCGGTCGGATATAGTGATGATAGACCCACCCTTGACCATTGAGATCGATCCCGTCGAAAACGAGATCGAAACCATCGCCCGACACGAATTTCGCGACTAACAGTGATTCCAACACCATCAAGCCGCCGAACGTCGCCAGCTCGTGCATCTCGAGATGCCCGCCGTCGGCAAATTGCACCATGGCGGCGATCGGGTTGGCGGGGATCGGTGGAAACGTACCGGTGGGACGAAGAAATGCTTCGATCGGACTCCACATCATCCCCGATGGAGGAAGGACGTCAGGAATTGCCGTTAGGAGGTTCCGGGCCATTTCGACGAAAATCCAGCCGAAGAAATGCGCGATGAGCGATATTCCTACCGCGAGAAGCAGTGTCGTTGCTGAACCAAGAGGAAGTTCGGGGCGGCCCGCGCCGGTTCGTGCGCCTTTGAGGTTCCAGGCACCGAGAAAGGTCAGGCCGGGTAGCAGGATGAGCATGCTGGCGAGGACGGCCAGCGTGAGCGTCATGGATCAGCTCTTGACGATATATTTGAAGCGGCCCGTCGTGGGGTTCTTGATTAGCTGTGCGATCAGGCCGCGGCGCCGGATCGCGGTGCGCTCATCTTGCAAGCGCAGGAGCTCGACGTAGCCGCCGACCTTGCGTGCAGCGTCCGAGGTTTCTGCCTGTTCGCGAGGGGTGGTCACGCTTACCATGGCCCCAATCTAGTGCCTCGAGCAGCGTAGGTAAAGGGGCCGCACTCAATCGCGGGGGGACGTGCCGGGTGCTTGCTTGCTTCAGAGCGCCCGATCAACGTGACGTTCGACTGGAAGTTCAGTCTTCGTTCGGCGCGCAAGGCGCAGATGCTGAAGGATCTTCTCTACTATCGGCTCCCCCTTGGGCAGCCTGATCCCGATGCGTTCATGAAGATGCTGGAACGGATTGGCGCGGACGCGAAGCAGGCCCGCCGCCTCGCGATCGATCTCTCGGCCATGTCCCGGATCAGGTTCGGTGGTCCCGTGCCCGCTGATGGAATTGTGCCTGGCTGAGCCTCGGGCTGAAAAAATTGCCTTCGCACTTGCAGCAAGGCTCGATCGTTCTCAAATCCAGCATGCCTTTCAGGCATCCTCTCCCAAAACCTACCAGGGCCGGCGCAAGCTGGCCCTTTTTATTTTGGAACGAACACGTCGGTGATCGCGCGAACTATGGCGCATCATTAAATTGTATCCAGATTTGACAATGTTTTGAGATAGCTATTCTCTGTCGAAGAAAGAATGATACATGCAGGAAGCAAAGGCCTGCAATTGACCAGCGACAGCTGATTCCGGTTCCGGTGGTCAATGCTTGGGCTTTACGGGGGATGCATGTCAGGTACGGGAGAGACAGATCAGGGGCCGCAGGGACATGTCGCGGAGGCCGGTGGCGCACCTCTTGCGCTAGACCCATCGCTGACCTGTTTCATCCTGCTCGCGAAATTCCTCGGGACGCCTGCCGATCCGGCGCAGATGATCCACGACCGTGGTCGCGGTGACGAGCCCTGGGGCGTAGAAGATTTTGCGCGCATCTCGAAACGCCTCGGCCTCATCGCCAAGATTCGTACCGCTCGGCTCGACGAATTGAGCAAGCTGCCGCTTCCGGCGCTTGCCGAATCCCGCTCGCATGGCGGTGTTATCCTTCTCAAGATCGAGGACGCGAGCCTCAAGCCCCGCTATCTCGTCCAGCGTGGCGACGCGGAACGCCCCGAAATATGGACGGCCGAAGAAGGCGCGGAGCGCTTCACTGGACGGTTGCTGCTTCTCACCTCGCGGGAGGCAATGGCCGGCGACAAGCGCCCGTTCGACATCGCCTGGTTCATCCCGGCCCTTGTCAAATACCGGAAGCCGCTCCGCGACGTTCTGATCGGTTCCTTTTTCCTTCAGCTGATGGGTCTCATCTCGCCGATCTTCTTCCAGCTTGTTATTGACAAGGTGCTTGTCCACCAGTCGATGACCACGCTTGATGTCCTGGCCTTCGGGCTCACGGTCATCCTGCTCTTCGAAACCTTGATGTCGGGATTGCGCAACTGGCTCTTCTCGCACACGACCAACCGGGTCGACAGCGAGCTGTCCTCGAAGATGTTTCGCCACTTGCTGAACCTACCGCTCGGCTATTTCGAATCCAGGCGTGTTGGCGACAGCGTGGCGCGGGTGCGCGAACTCGAGAATATTCGTCAATTCCTCACCTCGAATGCGGTGACGGTCGTAATCGACCTGTTCTTCACCATCGTGTTCTTCGCCGTGATGTTCCTCTATTCGCCGTTCCTGACCCTGATCGTGTTGCTTTCGATCCCCTGCTATGTCGCGATTTCGATGACGATCTCGCCAAGGTTGCGAACGTTGCTCGAGGAAAAATTCCGTCGCGGTGCCGAGAACCAGTCATTTCTGGTCGAGAGCGTGACCGGGATCGGAACCCTGAAATCGATGGCGGTCGAGCCACAGATGCGCGACCGCTGGGAGAAGCTCTTCTCGGGCTATACCAACACCGGCTTCGACGTCGCCAAGCTCGCGAATACTGGCAGCCACCTAATCCAGGTCGTCTCGAAACTGACGACCGTGGCGATCCTTTATTTCGGGGCGAAGGCGGTGATCGCCGGCGATCTTTCTGTCGGTTCGCTCGTCGCCTTCAACATGCTCTCGGGCCGCGTCGCGGCACCGATCCTTCGTCTCTCTCAGCTTTGGCAGGATTTCCAGCAGGTCCGTATCTCGGTGGACCGTCTCGCCGACGTTCTGAACACACCCGCGGAGCCCGAATATAACCCCAATCGGGCAAGCCTGCCGCCGATCCGCGGCGACGTAACCTTCGACCAGGTCCGGTTCCGCTACAGGCCTGATATGCCCGAGACGCTGCGCGGCGTGAGCCTCGAACTCAGGGCGGGCGAAATGCTTGGCATCGTCGGGCCGTCAGGATCAGGCAAGTCGACACTGACCAAGCTGGTGCAACGCTTGTATATCCCTGAACAGGGGCGTGTGCTCGTCGACGGCGTAGATCTGGCGCTCGTTGATCCTCCGTGGCTCCGGCGCCAAATCGGCGTCGTGCTTCAGGAAAATATCCTGTTCAACCGCACGGTGCGTGAGAATATCGCACTGGGCGATCCAACGCGGCCGATGGAAGCTGTGATGGCCGCGGCGCAGCTTGCGGGCGCGCATGAATTCATCCTGCAAATGAACCATGGCTATGATACGGTGATCGAGGAGCGCGGCAGCAATCTGTCGGGCGGTCAGCGCCAGCGTCTCGCGATCGCCCGCGCGCTCGTGAACGATCCGCGCATCCTGATCTTCGATGAGGCGACCTCTGCGCTCGACGCCGAAAGCGAGGAGATCATTCAGCATAATCTCGCGAGCATCGCCAAGGGGCGGACGGTCATCATTATCGCGCACCGCCTGTCGGCAGTTCGTCAGTGCGACCGCATCATCACGGTCGAGGCCGGCGAGGTCACCGAGCAAGGAAGCCATGAGGAATTGCTCCGCGCGGGCGGGCGCTATGCCCAGCTCTATACCAAGCAAATGGGGGTGACCGTCCCATGAGCCTTGGCGAGCGAATGAGCGAGCGCTTTCCGGCACTCGCGCGCCACTGGGCGATCCTCAAGGCGAGCTGGCGGATGCAGGACGAGGCTGATGCTGTCGCCAAACCACGCACCGACCATGAATTTCTGCCGGCTGCCCTCGAGATCGTCGAGAAGCCGCCGAGCCCCGGCTGGCGCTGGCTCATGCTATCGCTTTGCGGCTTGTTCGTCATCGGCCTTGCGTGGTCCGTGATCGGAAAGGTTGATGTTATCGCGACCGCGAGCGGCAAGGTGGTGCCGTCCGGCAATGTGAAGATCATTCAGCCGATCGAAATCGGCTATGTCCGCGCTATCCATGTGAAGAATGGGCAGCATGTGAAAGCGGGCGACCTGCTGATCGAGCTCGACCCGACGCTCGCCGGCGCGGAGGCCGCGCAAGCATCGACGAACATGCTGACCTCCGAAGTTGTCGCAGCGCGGAATGCCGCGCTGCTCGCGCATGTCGAAGGGCGAGCAGCGCGGTTCGTGGCGCCGCCCGGGACGTCGGCCGAAGTTGCACAGACGCAGGCGGCTTTCGTGCGGACTGCAATTGCCGAATATGAGGGCGAGCGCGCGAGCCTCGTCCAGCAGCGGGCGCAACACAGCGCCGAACTGACGGGCGCATTGGCGGAAGTCGCGAAACTCGAAAAGACGCTGCCGATCGTCGAGAGGCAGCTCGCGGCGCGCGAGGAGCTTGCCGAGAAGGGCTATTTTTCGAAGATCCGCCTGCTCGAATATGAGCAGCTCAAGGTCGAACATGAGCAGAATATCGCCGTGCAGCGGGCGCGGGCGGAACAGGCTGGGGCGGCGATCCGCGATATCGACGCGCAGTTGGTCCGCCTGCGCGGCACCTTTGGGAAGGCGGCTGTCGCCGAGTTATCCGAGAGCCAGGAAAAATTGGGGATCGCGCGCGAAGAGGTCACCAAGGCTGAGCGCCGGACTGCCTTCCAGCAGTTGCGCGCGCCGGTATCAGGGACGGTGCAGCAGCTCGTCGTCAACACAGTTGGCGGCGTCGTTCAGCCCGCGCAGCCGTTGATGATCATCGTGCCCGATAATGCCGAGGCCGTGGTCGAAGCACATATTCTCAACCGCGATATCGGTTTTATCCGCGAGGGACAGACTGTCCGCGTAAAGCTCGAGGCCTTTCCGTTCACCGATTACGGAATTGTGCCTGGCGTCGTCGAAAGCATCAGCCGCGATGCCGTCGAATTGCCGGCTCAGCGCGCTGGGCAGACTAGTGAAGGGGAGGGGAGCAGTCCGTCTGTCCCGCAGGGGCTTGTCTATTCGGCGCGCATCCGGTTGCTCAAGCGAACGATCCGAGTAGGAGGCCGCGACCAGGTCATTGGACCCGGTCTGGCGGTGCAGGCCGAAATCAAGACCGGCGAACGCCGGATTATTCAGTACCTCTTGTCGCCGATCGCCCAGACGATGGATGAAGCTGGGCGGGAGCGGTAGCCGGCAAGCGCCGCAGGGCGTGGAATGCAGCCCTTGTCGAGGGTGAGCGGTGACGGACAATCGCCGCCACCGCTCCGGGGATAGCTCTAGTTGACGGTTGCATCCTCAGGCACCGAGGCGGTTGACGGCGAGGCCATTTTCTCGGCGCCCATCTTCGCAAGTGTCTCGGCATCGACGAGGCGAGTGACGATCGGGTGGAGACGCAGACTGCCTTCCTTCACGACCTGTTTGAAGTTGGCGATCACATTGGCCGTGGTACGCTGATCGGGCGCGATGACGTCGAGCAACCAGTTGATGTCGCCGCTGTTCCAGTCCTCCGCCTTGAGGCGGATCGGAAACGTACCAGCTTGCACCTGCTCGCGGATGCGTCCGTCGACCTCTTCGCTGACGCTCGCCCAGATCGCGACACCGGCGATGTCCGAGAGGGCGCTTGCCTTTTCACCGCCGGGATAGGCGATCGCAACGCGATCGCGCATGAGGGGTTCGAGCACGAGGTGCTGAAGATCCGCGAGTGTCTGGTTCCGGTATCGCGGCAACATCATCATCGCCATTACGACCTTGCCGAAACTCTCGCGGATATGGGAGCGGACCGCTGCGATCTTGGCTGCGATCTCGGGATCGATCGTCGTGGGCGATGTGTCGTTCGGTTGCGCAGCCGTTTCCGCAGTCGCTTTTACTTCTGTCGGTGCCTTTGCTGCTGACTTGGGCTTGTTAGCCACGTGCATCTCCCCTGATAAAACCGAATTGCGCGCGACGCCGATAGCGGATCGCAAAGGCAATGGCGTAACTTCTCTCGCCCTTCTGTCAACGGCGTTTGGCCGGGCCTTCGGAATTGCTTAAAAAGAAAAAGGTCCAATTTGAGGGTAAATATAATGCTCGGTTAAACGGCCGAGGTACCGGAACCCGCCCGGAACGCCAGAAAATCGCCGTTTCTTGAAAGTAGAGACCGGATTATGCATAGCAATCGAAGCGTCGAGGGTTCGGTTTCTAGAGCTAAATTGCTGTTGCATTGGAATTTTCCCGTGGCATCTTCCGAAGTAACGGTGGGAGGGGCGAATCCGTGGATTTCGGGACGCAAGCGGCAAGCGTTGCAGTTACCAGCGTAGCAAGGACTGGCTCACGAACTGAGCGAGCCACAAAGGCGGACGGACGTGCATTCCCCATTATTCTCGATCTGATAGGCGCCGTGCACTTAGAGCGTGCGGTGATAGTGCGGTCGACGGGACGTAGGCGGCGGGCGCCTATCAGTACGGCGCGAACTATGCGTTTCTCGACTACATGACCGCTTCGAACGAGATCTTCAGGCATATCTATCCGGGCTATGCATCGACGGGCGCCCGCAATTATTCGGACGGCACGATCGCGCCGGCGATGACCTATGAGAGCGACGTCAAGACGATGATCGCCATGCTCCAGCGGCGCTGGGTAGCGTTAGCGAGCAACGACAATCAATGTGCGGATAGGCTGGCGGCATGAATAGCGTGCCGAGGAATTTTAGAGGCTGCCCTAAGCATGGCCTTTACCTCTATCGGCGTTTCCTTGGGAGTTAAGTGCGATGAGTGAGCATGTCTGGGTTAGCGATATGTTGGGCAATGAGCCATCGTTGGGTGTTTTTGCTAGCACAAATATGACTAGGGAGCAGGCGATAGCCGCTGTGCAGCGCAACAAGGATGGTCAACCGGTTTCGCCAGATCTTTGCCCAACCAGAATTTGGGCGGACTCCGGAGTTGAGGATTACGAGATTGCCTTCGAAGCGAGGAACCCGGATCCCGATCTGTTTTTTGCAAGCAGCTACTGGATTGTCTCGGAACGAGCTGCCGATATTCTTCGTCGGTTCGATCTCGGCGACGGCGGGTTGTATCCGGTGAGCGAGGGGGTTTTTAAGAGAGACAATGAGACCCGGCTGCCGAAAGAATATTTCTGTTGGATATTCGGGAACAAAAAGTCCGCGTTTCTCAGCCAAATGTCGCGAAATGTCAGGGCGCCAAAGATCGAAGGGCTCTGGTGGAATATGCCATGGACTCCCGCTGACGATGACGTTGCGGTGTCAGACCAAGCATTGCGGGGACCGGATGTCTGGCTCGACAAAATGTTGTTCAAGTCTGTCTTCCTAAGTGGGCCGTTAGGCGATGAACTCGATGCAGCGGGCCTTCGCGAGGCGTTCCGCTTGTTCAAATGCCGGGTGATTTGAGCTTCTGAAGGGGGGCGGGCAATGCCAGTTGCGGGCGGTGTAGAATTTTTTGGCGAGAACGAGCTCGAGCATACGATTTCTCGGGACGTGTTCACGGACGCGGACCGAGCCGCTGTTCTTGAAGGCTTTGGCTACCATCGTGATATGGTGGGAAACCTTAGAGGTCTTTACATAAGCCTCGATATCGCCGGCCAGCTTGCGGATATCGCTGACGATCACCCGTTCAAGCAGTTTCTGCGCGATACTCGCGCCGGTACTGTTGCACACCGAGGCGGAGATGTATCGGTAGGCGGATTTCAGGAAGGCAAGACAAGATTTCAGATTGCTCAAATCGATGAATGGATCGAGCGATCAAATCTCTCCATTGGTGAGCCGGGCTATATTTCTCAAGAAGCTCTGCGTTACGGCATCGATTATATCAGCAAGTTCAGCGATGACCTTGCGACAGGGCTGGTAAAGGATGCAGACGGTCGGCCGGTGGGAGTGCTCGGCGGGCCCAATACTCAGGCGATGTTTGCGGAGGCGTTTGATCGCTATACTAATGGTTTCGATCCCAGCTTTGTCGACGACCCGAACAATTCAGTTGGTCAGCAAGCCCGGTTATTGCTCGACCCCTACCGAGCTACGATTCTGTCTGCGGACATGCAAATAAGCTACACCGATGCAAACGGGGAGTTCAAATCATCGGAAGCGCGCTTCGATTATATGGCCAAACAAGTCGAGGCGGCGCTCGGCGAAGGTTATATCACGCCTGAACAATATAATGACATCATCGACAAGTTGGGCAAGTCGAGGACGAACGGCGCACGCATCCGCAATGCGGGTATCCAGCTTTATCGCGATGTCGCATCCAAATTGCAGGCCGACATTGGACGGATTGCAGAACACACTGTGCGCTTCCTGTCTGAGGGGCGCGCGGTCGCGGTTTCGCGGGGAACGGCGACAGTGGTTGAACTTGAGCAGGCGGTTCAGAACGAGCGCATACTGGTTGAAATAGAGCAAGCTAACAGGGCTAGCCTGCCGAGCCGATTCGCTGACTTCGGACCAGAAACGGCGCGAGCAATTCACAAATCAGCAATTCAATTGGGTAACAAGGTTTCCCGCGTTGCGGGGCAGATCGAGGGAAGCTCATTCAACAGCTTCAAGGGCGTGCTTGCCGGGCTCGGAATTGGTTATGCAGACCATGTCTATGACAGCGTCAAAAAGGGATGGGAAACGGGCGACTGGAGCGACTACTGGATAAACACCGCTCAGTACGGCGCCGTGGCTACCATCGCCGTTGGAGGAATATCCGTCGTTACGGCGCTCGTCGCTGGAACCGCGATTGCTCCTTTCGTTGGCGCGGGCCTTGTGGTTGCGGGTGTCGTCGGCACGGGTGTGGCGCTTGGTAATCTTGCAGCAAATGTAATCAATGACCTGTTGGGCCTTGAACGCATTCCTGAAGACCCGGGGGCGATTGCCCAAGCGATCCAAGACAATCAGCTATTTCTGTCGCAGGTGGGCGAACGGATATTGTATGATTGGATAAATGGCGAACTTGGGAAGCCGCGCCTCGAAGGAATAGAAATTGTATATCTGGCCGACGATCAAGGTGAAGGGCATCCCGATCAGGTTAAAGGTACTGGAGAGGCTGAGCTCTTTTATGCTGACAACGGTGCGAAAGTCGATGGCGGAGCGGGCGGCGATGAAATTTATCATTCGGGCTATGGGACGGCGTTCGGTGGTGCGGGGCAGGACGTTCTGGTCGGAGTCAATGCGAAGGTATTGAGGGCGGGCGAATATCTTTATCCTTGGATGAACGAGGCTCGCGATCAAAGGGTCGCTGAAAATGCCCGGATCGCAGCGGATAATATTGAACGCGCTGAACTTGGGCTTCCTTTGCTCCGACTTTTGCCGAGCTTACCGGAAAGTCCCAAGGCTCAAGAAGATTTGACGCTGAAGCTCGATGGCGGTGCCGACAATGACATAGTTTTTGCGATTGGCGGCAGCCTGCTGGGCTCGTCGGGTGATCGCGTAACCACCATTGGCGGCATGGGGCGCGACTGGATCTATAATAGGTCCAAAAATGGCGTGATTTGGGGCGATGTCGAGAACAGCGTCGAGATGGCTGACGGCAGCCGGGTCTATTTTGTCGAAGAGCGCAATGAGCAAGGCGAGATAACTCTTGTACCTACGGCGATCGCTGACGACAAAAGCAATGCGGACAATTTCTGGTATGCGCCAGACGTCACGATCATGGACGCGCAAAAGAGCGACTACCTGAAATTTTATGGTGTCACGCTAACGGGTGGCGAAGTGGGTTCGAGCGCCTGGTCGCTGATGGTTGGCGCTCGTTCGCGTAATCTGATGGTCGCTCAAACGGTTGTGGGCGGTGTGGGTGCGGCCGCCGCGGCAGTGAATATCGGGCGGCAAGCCGCAGGTCTCTCGCCGATCTATTACGATACATTCCTCCCCTTCATTGCGTACACCTTGCAGGACAATGGCGATGGTGGGCAGGACCTGATCGTTCATAACATGGTTGATAGCGTAATCGGCACCCTTACCGGTAGCGGTAGCGCTTCGAGCATGGTGGTCAAGAATTTCGACATGCAGAAGCTTGGCGGCTTCACGTCGGGATTGCAGGCTCTCGGCGCAGAGGGCGGCGACCTCGGGATGGTCTTCCGCGATTTTAATCCTGCATATGCCCTCGCGGCGTTGGCACCCGTCGTACAAGGTATACCGATATTGCAGTCGCTGATGGCTGCACTTGGGGCTTTGACGTTGGCTGATGCTGCGTCCTGGACGGCTGCTGCTGCATTAAGACTGGCGAAAGGTGCAAAATGGGCGAGCGAGGGCGATCCCCTTGTCATTGATCTGGATGGCGACGGAATTGAAACCGTCGGTCTTGGCAGCAGTAATGCCTATTTCGACATTGATGGCGACCAGTTCGCTGAACTCACCGGTTGGCTAAAGGGGGACGATGGCTTCCTTGTGCTCGACGGCAATGGCAACGGCCGGATCGATGATATTTCGGAGATGTTCGGGAACCGCTTCGAAGGTGGCTACGCCGAGCTTGCTCAATATGACAGCAATAGTGATGGCAAGATCAGTGCCGCCGACCTGATCTGGTCCGAACTTCAGATATGGCAGGACTATGACCGCGATGGCGAGACCGATGCAGGCGAGCTGAAGAGCCTCGACGCGCTCGGCATCGTATCACTGTCTCTCGCGGCGACGGCCCTCGACGCCACGACAACCGAGGGAACGCGGCTCCTGTCCTATGGCAGCGTGACATTCGACAGCGGGCGGGTGTCGACGATGTTCGAGGCGATCTTCAGTTCGAACGATTCGGTTACCAAATATGCCGGTGAGGCAGGCCGTGCGCCGTGGCAATCCGACACCGTATTAAATGCCAAGGGCTTCGGTAACATCACCGACCTTGCGGTCGCTGCCGCGAACGATGTCAGCTTTGCCGAACTGGCGCAGAGCCGTGCCGCCGCGATGACCGCGCCGAACCTGCGCACGCTTGTCGCGCAGGCGGGTGATGTGCTGGGCGCGTGGGGGGCGACGCTGGAAACGAGCCGCGAGCTGGTCGCGGTGCGTCTTGGCGCTGACGGGTCGCTGCTCGAGCATCGCCCATGGGATGGCGGCGCGCTCGAAGCGGGCTGGACGCTCGAACAGGGGTGGAGTCCGTCCGATCGTGGCGTGGGCGAGCTGCCGACGCGCGAGGAAGTGCCGTATCTGGTTCAGGTCGTGAACGGCCGCGCTGTCATCCTCGATTATGGCATCTCACAGGGCGATGGGACGTGGAAACTCGCGTCCGATCCGTCAACGACCTATGCGACCGTTGCCGACATCATGGCGCTGGGCCACGCCGCGGGGACCGAGTGGCGGCGCGAGGATATCCAGGCGAACCCGCTTGCCGACCTGCCGGTTGAAACGATCGGGGTCTATTTCATCAACGGCGAGGTGAAGGACTACACGGTCCAGGTCACCGACAATGACGGCAGCTTCTACGTCTGGGCGCGCAATCTCGATCGGGCGCTGCAATTGCAGGCAAAGAGCGGCGCGGCCTTCGAATTCAACCTGCGTAACTACGAGGTCGATCTCGCGACGCTAGACGAGGTCAATTCGACCGACGATTCCACCTATCGCGTCGAACTCCTCACCTCGGCGCAGTTCCACTTCGCGACGAGCCTAGGAGGGATCGACTTCCGCCCCGAAATGCTCACCGCGACCTATGACAATATCACGGGCCAGCTCGATTATACGGTGAACGGCGTTCGCGGCGCGGGCCGCTATATGGCCGAGATCGATGCCGACGGCAATCCGGTGATCGTCACCTATTCGGACGGCACGACCGCGCCGGCGATGACCTATGAGAGCGACGTCAAGACGATGATCGCCATGCTCCAGCCGGTGATGGAGCAGTACATCGTGACATCGCGCCGCTTTGCCGTGCGCATGGCGCTCCAGGGCGGGCTCAGCGACTATGCGCGGGGGCTTTCCTACGATGCTGCGCGCGATGTCTATACGCCGACGACCGACCGGCAACTCGCGCCGATGTTCGACGCGATCTTCGAGGCGGCGCCGGCCTCCAACGCCGATGACGCGGTCCTCGACTATCTGACCGACTGGAACGAGATCCTCTGGCAGGTCTATCCCGATTATGCCCCGACTGGTGCGGGCAACCTCTTCGGCGGCGCGGTCGGGGTCGACCAAGCGTTCATCATGCAGATGCTGATCCCGGCATTCGAGGCGCGCGGCTGGACCTACGATCCGGCGACGGGTGAAGGAACGGGCCTCGACATCCGCGGCGTCGCCCATGCCCTCTCGATCAACGAAGAGCGGATCATCACCCACGCGGCCGACGTCCTGACCGTTTCGGGGACGAGCGGAACCGACTATTTCTACATGACGGCGGGCGACCAGACGCTCTCCGGCGGGAATGGAGCCGATTTCTACTTCGTTGGCGCGGATAGCGGCAATGACGTCATCCACGACCAGGACGTGGGGGGCGATGACGAGCTACGCTTCACCGCTGTCGATTCCGGACATGTGAAAGCCGTTCGCGATGGCGAGGATCTGATCCTGCAGATACTCGATGACGAAGGCGGCGTCCTCAATACGGTGCGCCTCACCGATCAGTTCCTCGGCGAACTCAATCCATATCTCTCCAACGGCAAGCAGATGGAGAGCGGCGTCAACCAGATCGTCTTTTCGGATGGCGTCATCTGGGACCGCTTCCGAATGGCGATGCAGGTTGCGGATCCCCGCGACAGCGATGACGTCTATGTGGGCTCGGGTTCGGGCGACGTCCTTTGGGGCGGTAAGGGCAATGACGTCCTCACCGGTGGTCTCGGCGGCGACATTTATGTGTTCCAGCGCGGTGACGGCCACGACGTCATCAGCGAGCGCGGCGGCTTTTCCTTCGGCCCGGTCAAGGCTGGCCTCGACTTCCTGACCTTCCGCGGCGACATTACTGCCGACGACCTCGTCCTGCGGCGCGAGGGCGTCGGGACGACGCTCTTCATCACAATTCTTGATTCGGATGGAAATCCCACCGGCGATGCGATTGACATCGAGGATTATTTCGGTGGGATTTCGCTGGGACTGGGTTTGTTCGGCGATCTGCTCGGCAGCAGCGAAGGCCTCGATTATGTCTCGCCCAACCTGATCGAGCGCTTTATCTTCGACGACGGGACAAGTCTCGAATTCACCCAAGTTGCGGAGCGTGTGCTGGCCAATGCCAAGACGGCGGGCGACGATGCGATCTATGGCTTCCTCAACGACAACACGCTCGACGGCGGGGCTGGCGACGATTATCTGAGCGGCGGTCAGGGAGACGACACCTATATTTTCGGCCGCAATTACGGCCACGACGTGATCGAAGACAATGGGCCGAAGCGCGGCCTCTTCGATCCGCCGCAGCATGACCGGCTGAAGTTCGTCGACGACATCCGCTGGACCGACCTCGACTATCTGCGGACCGGCAAGAGCGATACGCTGACGCTTCGGGTCAAGGGCACCGACGACCAGGTCGCGCTCGTCGACTTCCTCGAAGAGCTGCCGATCATCGGCTATGTCAATGTACTCGAGGACATCGAGTTCGGCGACGGAACGACCTGGAGCTATCTGAAGCTCCTCCAGCATTATGTCGATACCGCGCAGACCGCGGGCAACGACACCATCTATGGCTTCGAAGGCGTCGCCGACGTCTTCTATGCTGGCGCGGGCGACGATCGCCTCGAAGGCCTGTCGGGCAATGACACCTATTATTTCGGGGCGGGGAGCGGCAACGACACCATCTATGACGAAGACGGCTCGGACCGCGTCATCTTCTCGGGGCTGAGCTTCGCCGACGTAACGGTCACGCGCACCGCGCTCGACCTCGTTTTCACGCTTGCCGCGACGGGCGAGAAGCTGATCGTCGAGGGACAATATATTCGCGACGGCGGCCAGCATGCGGCTGTCGAGCTCTTCGTCTTCGCCGACCGCGACGTTTCCTTCACCGACCTCAATCCCGAGGATATCGCTCTCGACCGCTTCACCGGCGGCGCGACCAGCGGCAGCGATGTGCTCACCGGGTCCGACTTCGGCGAGATCATCGACGGGCGCGGCGGGGACGACGAACTCATCGGCGGTGACGGCGGCGACACCTATATTTTCGATGTCGGCTATGGCCATGATGCGATCACCGACAAGCGCACGCGCGCGCGATGGAGCGACCGGCAGGGGATGTCGGTTCCCGTCGATGATGTCGTCGAGTTCGGGGCAGATATCCGCTTTCAGGGCGATCGCAATGTCGTCTTCACCAAGTCGGGCGACGACCTGCTGATTACGATCACCGGGCGACCCGACAGCTCGCTGCGCATTCGCAATCAATTCCGCAGCATCGACGATGCGATCGAGATATTCCGCTTTGCAGACGGCACGGTGCTGACCGCGGCCGACATCGAGCAGGAACTGCAGATCGAGGGTGGCAACCACGGCGATAACATCATCGAAGTCAGCGACGCGATGATGGAAGTTCCGAATACGCTCGACGGGCGTCAGGGCGACGATACGCTGAAAGGCGGCAACGCCGGCGACACCTATGCCTTCTCCGCGGGCTATGATTTCGACACGATCATCGAGAAGACCGATCGCGCCGGCGCAATCGACCGCATCGTCTTCGGCGCGTCGGTCCATGCCGAGGATCTGATCGTCACCCGCAGCGGGGATGACATGATCATCGATCTCGGCAATGGCGCCGATGTCATCCGTATCGTCGGCGGTCTCGGCAACACCAGCATCGAGGAATATCATTTCGCGGAAGGGAGCGTGCTCACCCGCGACGACTTGATCGACCGGATGTTGATCGGCGGCGACGCCGACGAGGCGATCGTGGGCTTCAATGGCCGGGATGATACACTCTCGGGCGGAGCGGGTTCGGACTCGCTCGCCGGGGGAACCGGCAACGATACGTATAAGTTCGGAATTGGCGACGGTCTCGACAGCGTCTCCGATACCGGCGGAATCGACCGCATTGTCTTCGGTGCAGGCATTTCGTCCAGCGACATCCGCTTCAGCAACGTCGATGGCGATCTGGTCATTGCGCTTCAGACCGGAACCGACAAGCTCGTCATTCTTGGCGGCTACAAGACGAATCCTGTCGAATCCTTCGTTTTCGCGGATGGCGAGACGCTCAGCCTCGCCGAGGTCCGCAGCATCATATTGGATGGGCAGGCGAACAGCGGCCAAGACGTAATCGATCTGCGCGAACTGGACGTCACCCAGGCGGTGGTCCCCGGACGCGGCCATGACCGCGTGACGATGGCCGAGGGCGGCACGATCACGATCAGTGCCGGTGACGGCATCGATCACATCACCATGCCCGCCGGCGTTGTGAACGCGACCATCGAGTTCGCCGACTTCGGTGCGGCTAACGCTGTCGTTCGTCCGGTCGCGCGAGGCAGCAACGATCTGTCGATCTTCTTTCCGCAAACGGGCGATGAGATCATTCTTGTCGATGCGATGCTTGGGGGCGCGGTGCCGACCCTAGTCTTCGCCGATGGGCAATCGCTCGATCCGTCCGCTCTCTTCCAGCGCCTTGTCGATGACCAGGCGAGCAGCGGTGACGACAGCATCTTCGGATCGAGCCGGGGCCAGACGCTCACCGGCGGTATTGGCCGAGACTATCTGAACGGCGGCGCCGGAAGCGACACCTATGTTTTCAGCCGCGGTGATGGCAGCGATGTTGTCGAGGATGCAAACGGCGCCGACGATATCGTTCGGATCAAGGGCTATGCGCGCGCCGACATGACGGTGCGCTTCACGCCCGACATGGGCGAGACCGAGCTCGTTTTCGGAGACGGCACCGACCGCATCACTTTGCGCCACGGCGTATCGAACAATGTGGTTACCTACGCGGTCGACCGCCTTCTCTTCGATGACGGCACGAGCTTGTCCCTTGACGAGCTTGCTACCGCATGGCGCGGAACGGGCACCGGTGGTGGTGATCATCTGGTGGGCACCGGCGCGGCCGAGATATTCATCGGCGGGGCGGGTGACGATGTCATCGCGGGCAACGGCGGCAATGACGTCATTCGTTTTTCGCGGGGCGATGGTCATGATCGCATCGAAAGCAGCGCGGGTTTCGACGGTCTCGCGACGATCGAGTTCGGCGCGGATATCGCTCTTGAAGATGTGACAGCGCACCGCGACGCCGATGGCAACATCATCCTGACCATCGCGGGCGGTGATGACCGGCTGACGCTCGTCGACCCCGCGGGGGATGTCGACGGCGTCGTGGGGCTGCTGAAGTTCGCGGACGGACGTCAGCGCACGCTCACCGCCGTTGCGCTTGCGATCCCGCAGAGCGATGGCGACGATCATATCATCATCCCGGCGGACGCGGCGGGTACGAGCATCGAGGTCTCCGGCGGCCTCGGCAACGATCATATCGAAACCGGGCGCGGCGGCGACCTCATCACCGGCGGCAAGGGCAATGATCTGCTCGAAGGCGGCAACGGGGCCGATACCTATTATTTCGAGCGCGGCGACGGACAGGATGTCATTCTCGACGTGGAGGACGCCAATCCGGGCGCGATCGACAGGCTGCGTTTCGGCGCCGGTATCGTGCCGGCCGATATTGTTTTCCTTTCGACCGGCCCTGTCGATCTCGTCGTAGGGATCGCCGGCACCGACGACCGAATCACCATCCGCAATTTCTTTGCCTCTGCCGGTACTGGCAAGGATTATGGCATCGAGGCGTTTGTCTTCGCCAACGGCACCACCTGGTCGCTCGCCGAGATCCACGCGCGCGCCGCGACGGGTAGCGCCGGCGACGATGTCATCGACTTTGGAACGAGCCTCGATATCGCTGCCACCTTTACGGGCGGTGCGGGCGACGATCAGCTCGCTGGCGGCATTGGTGACAGCATCTACGTCTTCGGCCGCGGCGATGGCCGCGATGTGATCACCGAGGTCGCCGCCGCGGGCTCTTTCGATATCCTGCGCTTGGGCGCTGGAATCGTTCCCGCCGATCTGGTTGCGACTGTGGTCGGCGGCGACGTGCTGCTGCGCCTCGTCGGGTCGGGAGATTCGATCACGCTCACTGGACAGGCGAGCGCGGGCGCTGCGCCGATCGACCGTATCGAGTTTGCGGGCGGGGCGGTCTGGACCGCGAGCGATCTTGCGGGGCATGTCGTTTCGGCGGACGATGCGGAGCGACTGCTTCATCCCGTCGTTCCTGGCGCTGATCCCTTTGCCGATCCGGTCTTCCAGCCGGGAAGTGGCGGCGGCAGCAGCGGCGTCGAAAATGCGATCGACCCGAGGCTCGCGCCGCAGAGTTTCGCCGGGACGAGTGGGCGCGACATCTATCGCAGCTTTGTATCTTCTATCGCCGATGAGGCCGCTGCGGCCATTGTCGAAAGTTTCGAGGTCGGCGACGAAGGCGATGTCCTAGACATCCGCATCGCGCAGGGTCTCGCGGGCGACGTGGTAGCACAGCAGGACGGTGCCGACACGATTGTCTGGTTCGTCGATGCCGGGACGACCGATCTTGCTTCGGCGCGGCCGCTCTTCCGGCTGAAGAATGTCGCGCTCGCATCGCTGACGGCGGGGAATTTCGGGGGCGCGCCGTTCCTGACCGCGCTCGACCAGAATCTCGTGGGCGATGGCGGCAATGACACGCTTACCGGTGGTTTTGGCAATGACACGCTCAAGGGCAATGCCGGAAATGATACGCTGAGCGGCGGGCCGGGGGACGACACGCTGATCGGCGATACCGGCAATGACGTTTATGAATTCGCTCTCGGCGGCGGTCACGACACAATCCAGGATCAGCACCCGAATTATTCCGTCTCCTCTGGCGGCTATGACACGATCGCTTTCGGCCCCGGGATTGCCTGGGAAGATTTGCGCTTCAGCGTTGTGGGAAGCGATCTTCTCATTCGCATCGCCGGGACGAATGACGGCATCACGGTCCTGAACGGCGCGGTCGACACCAACCGGCGAATTGAGGAATATCGCTTCGCCGATGGCAGCACCAGGCTCTATGCGGACATAGCCGCGATCCTGACGACAGGCGGCTCGGGTGATGACATCCTCACCGATGGGCCGGAGGCAGGTAATCTGACCGGCGGTGTCGGCAATGATGTCCTCACCGGAAATGCGGGTGACGACATTCTGAACGGTGGCACCGGTGACGATACGCTGGTCGGCAACACCGGCAACGACGTCTATATATTTGCGCTCGGGGATGGCCAGGACACGATCCAGGACCAGCATCCCAACTATGTCGTGTCGTCGGGAGGCTATGATGCCGTCGCGTTCGGTGCCGGCATCACCTGGGACATGCTGCGCTTCAGCGTGTCGGGCAGCAATCTTGTGATCCGCATAGCCGGGACGGACGATCGCATCACCGTCCTGAATGGCACGGACGGCAACCGGCGGATCGAGGAATATCGCTTCGCCGACGGCAGCACGAAGACCTATGTCGACGTCGCAGCTGCGCTGCTGGTGGGCGGCGATGGCGACGACATGCTGTCCGATGGCAGCGGCGCGAGCGCGCTTGTCGGCGGTGGCGGTAATGACCAGCTTACCGCAGGCGGCGGAAATGACATTCTCGTCGGGGGCACCGGAAACGACCTGCTTGCGGGCAATGCCGGAAATGACGTTTATCGGTTCAGCCGCGGTGACGGTCAGGATGTCGTAAGCGAAGGTACTTCGGGCAGCGGCACCGATGCGATCGAATTCGATGCGTCGGTCGAGCCGGACGACGTCGATGTCTTCCAGGACGGCAATGATCTCATTCTGAAGATCAAGGGGAGCGAAGACCGAATCCGGATCGCCGGAACCGTGGCAGGCGGGGCGTGGCGTATCGAAGAGGTCCGCTTCCTCGATGCGGGCGGTGCGGTCACGGTAAGCTGGTCGCATGCCGATCTGCTCGCCCGGATCATCTCGGCCGCAGGCATCACGCTGGACGGCGATGCCAGTAGCACGGACCTTGTGGGCGGGGATGGCGATGACCGTCTCACGCCGGTCAATTCGGGCAATCTTTTCGGCGGAGCAGGCAACGACGAGATTATCGGCACGAGCGGTGCGGACACGCTGGTCGGCGGCTCGGGAAATGACGCGCTGTCCGGCGGAGCAGGCGACGATGTTTACCGTTTCTCCTCAGGCTTCGGTCAGGACGAGATTCACGAGACGAGCGGCGGAGCGAACGTCATCGAGTTCGATGCGACAGTCTCGGTTTCTGATGTTATTATTGAGCTCGGTGAGGCGGAGAATCACGGCGGTGACAGGCCGCTTATTGTCCGCATCGCGGGATCGAGTGATCGAATCACGATCCACGAGGCTTATCGGACGTACACCGCCGAAACCATGGTCGGGGAAATCCGCTTCGCCGACGGGACGATCTGGAATTTCGCCGACATGCTCAGCCGGGCGGTCGAGCGGCCCGGCGGCATCAACGGCGCCGAAATGTCGACCAACAACGGCGCGGTCGAGGATATCCTCACGGGAGGTGCCGGCGACGACTCCCTCTACGGCGGCGAGTTTGACGACCAGCTTTTCGGTGGCGCCGGCAATGATTATATCGAGGGCGGCAGCGGCGACGATGTGCTGGTGGGTGGCAGCGGCAACGACAGGCTGCGCGGCGGACTTGGGGACGATATCTATCGCTTCTCCGCCGGCTTCGGACAGGACGAGCTCGAGGAGCAGGCCATCCCCGATTTTCCCGCGGGTGCGAACGTCATCGAATTCGATAACACGATCGCGGCCAGCGACGTCCGCGTCGTCGTGGAGGACTATGTTTATTATCTAGCGATCGACGGCACCGAGGATCGCATTCGCCTGAGCGATGTCCAGTATATCGCCGAAGTCCGGTTCGCCGATGGAACGACATGGTCGACGCTCGACCTCGAGGCCATGGCCGCCCCGCCGGTCGGCTCCGGCAGCACGCTCCAGGGTGGCGCGAGCGACGATAGCATCTCGGGTGGCGATAGCGCCGACATCCTGCTCGGGGGTAGGGGGAATGATAGTCTCGCGGGCGGCGCGGGCGACGATATCCTCGAAGGCGGTACGGGCTATGATCGGCTCGACGGCGGTCTCGGCAACGACATCTATCGCTTCGCGCGCGGCGACGGTTGGGATGACATTGTGGAAACCCCTCGTGCCGACGGCAACTCGGACAATGATATTCTCGAGTTCGGTGCCGGTATCGCCACGACGGATATCCTGGTCGAGCGCTTCAACGGGTCCGACCTTGGCTTGAAGATCATCGGAACCGAAGATTATATCTTTATTGCAAATGGTCAGTTCGACACCGGCATCAAGGAAGTCCATTTCGCTGATGGCATAATCTGGACCATCGACGATGTTCGTGATCTCGCATTCGACTGGGTGCCGACCTCCATTGCAGGCGATGGAGCGAATGACAGCCTCAACGGGACCTCGGACGACGACAGTCTGGATGGCCTCGGCGGCAACGACATTCTATCGGGCGGCAGCGGCAACGACAGCATCGAGGGCGGGGCCGGCGACGACATATTGATCGGCGGCGCCGGCAATGACCGGCTGTCGGGTGGCCTCGGCGACGATGAGTATCGCTTCAGCGCGGGCTTCGGTCAGGATGTAATTGCAAACTATGGCGGGGCCGCGGATCAGGACGAAATCGTCTTCGATTCATCGATCGCAGTTGCCGATGTCACCGCCGAATGGTCCGTCGACGGACGCCATCTCGTACTCCGCATCGCTGGCAGTGAGGACCGGCTGACGCTTCAATATGTCGGCGACGGCAACGCGACCAATCGCCCGCCAAGCGTGCGGTTCGCTGACGGCACGGTCTGGACGGCCGACGATCTGCAGGCGATGGCCATCGGTGCCCAGGGCGCGCAGATATTCGGGCCTGGCAACGGTGATGGCGACGAGCTGACCGGCACGGCATTCGATGATCGGCTGAGCGGTTTCCAGTGGAATGAGACCCTCGACGGTGGCGCTGGCGACGACTGGCTGCGTGCCGGCGATGGCGATGACATATTGATCGGCGGCGCCGGAAACGACCGGCTGATCGGCGACGGTGGCTCGAACATCTTCCGCTTCTCCGCGGGCTTCGGGCAAGATGAAGTCGAAAGCTGGGATTATTCGGCCTGGGCGCCTGCCAGCGGCAGCATTATCGAATTCGACGCGACCATCGTTGCCGCCGATGTTTCGGTCGTTGCCAGCATCGATGGAACGAGCCTGATCCTCAAGGTTGCCGGCACCGAGGACCGCATCACCCTGTTGAACGCACTTTCGGGCGACATGTACACGCCGACCGACGTTCATTTCGCCGATGGAACGATCTGGACGAACAGCCAGTTGCTCGCGGCTGCTGCGACCGCGCCGGGGCAAGTGATCGTCGGTGTGGCAACGGACGACAGCCTCGTCGGGACGAGCGGCGACGATGATATCGATGGCGGGGCCGGCAATGATCTCCTGTCAGGCGGAGCGGGCTCGGATTATCTTTTCGGGGGTGATGGCGACGATATATTGATTGGCGGCGCAGGCGCCGATGTTCTGGATGGAGGTGACGGCAGCAATATCTACCGGTTCGGCGCCGGGTTCGGTCAGGACATTGTCTACGCCGATTATGAGACCGGTGCCGAGCGCATCGAGTTCGACGCAACCATCGATTCGGCAGACGTCGCCGTATATCTGGGAGGCGCCGACGATCCTGATGTCCTGACGCTCAGGATTGTCGGGACGGAAGACAGAATATCGCTCTACGGCGAGGCTGACGTTCACTTCTCGAATGGAACACAGTGGAGCTTTGCCGATCTCCAGAATCGCGCGCTTCCATTTGACGGGATGACGCTCCAGCCTTCGGGCACGGCGCTCGACGACTTTTTGGAAGGGAGCAATGGCGCCGACGTCCTTGCCGGGTTGGGCGGCAACGACTCCCTCTATGGCAATGACGGTGACGACAGCCTCACTGGCGGGACCGGGGACGATTATCTCGACGGCGGCTACGGCAGTGACGTCTATCATTTCTCGCGAGGGTTCGGGCAGGACCAAATCTACGACACCAATGGCGAGAGCGACACGGACATCATCCAGTTCGACGCGACCATCGTGCCGGAGGATTTGATTGTCGAATCTCCGAGTGGCGATGGCTGGCTGTCTACCGTCTATTTGAAGGTCGCGGGAACCGAAGACCGTATCCGGGTGGATATGAACACGCGCGGCAATGGATATGAAGTCCACTTTGCCGATGGTACGATTTGGACCGGTGACGACATCGCGGACCGCGCGGTGCCGCTGAGCGGAGAGGAAATCGAGGGCGACCAGATCGTCAATCTCGTCGGCACGCCGCTCGACGACGTCCTCAACGGCGATGATCGTGCCAATATCCTCGATGGCGGGGCAGGCAATGACCAAATCTTCGGCGGCGGTCTCAACGAGACACCAGGCCTCCAGCTTCCGGGCGAACTTTCCGCCGCAGCCATCGCTTATTTCGGCAGCGTAAGCCGCGATCTCGTCAATGGTCTTGGCGGAACCGCCGGCTTTGGCGAGCAGGTTCTTCCCGTTGCCGACGACAGCTACGACCAGATTTCGATCCCGGCGGAATTCGCCGGTGGCGCGGTCATGGTCGGCGGCACGCCGGCCAGCTCGATCTCGGTAAACTCCAATGGCGAAGTGAGCATCGGATCGTTGACGCTCGGCATCTGGGCGCATGATGTGGATCAGAGGGGCGGCGCGGTCACCCCGAGTTCGGGAGGCACGTCAACCGGCGCCAACCGCATCTGGTACGATTTCGATGCGACCCGGAACATCGTCACCATCACGTGGGACGATGTCGGCCAATATAATCAAGGGACGGTTCCCAACGCCTTTCAGGTCCAGGTCAGGATATTGGCCGAAGGCGATTTCGACATTCTTTATCGTTACGAGAGCCTTACCTGGTCGAATCCCTACGGCAATCGCGCGCCCTTTATCGAGATCGGGGGCAGCAAATATGAGATTCCCTTACCCTCCGATGATGAAACGGCGCTTGACACCAGCACCGGGAATCTCGGCGTCCCAGGCGTTTGGGCGATGCAGATTCGCAGCGACGTCCTTGAGGCCGACGCGGGCGGATCGGCGATACGGATCGACGACACGATCATTGGGGGTGCCGGTGACGATTGGCTCGAGGGCGGGGCAGGGACGGACCTCTACCGCTTCTCGCGTGGCTTCGGGCAGGATGTCATATATGACCTCGACCTGTCGGCCGACGGAGGGGATTTCGAAGGCGCGGTCATCGAATTCGACAATACGATCGCCAGTGCCGAAGTCCTCGTGGAACCGAGCGCGGAGGATGGCGACGATCTTATTCTGCGCATCGCCGGTACGGACGACCGGATCACGATCCGTGAAGGCCGGCGCGCCAGCACCGGTGTTTTCGAAGTGCGCTTCGCGGACGGCAGCAGTTGGAATCAGACCGAGACCCTGAATCGCCTGACAGCCAATCCCGGTGTCGCCATCAGCACGCCCACTGCTGACGATACCTTGACCGGCACGGCTAATGACGATGTGCTGAACGGTCTCAGCGGGAACGACACGCTGGTCGGCGGCGGCGGTGATGACGCGCTGAACGGCGGTGCGGACGATGACGAGCTCTTCGGCGGGGCAGGCAATGACGTCTTGTCCGGTGGTGAGGGCAACGACATTCTGGTCGGGGGAACCGGCAGCGACACTCTCGATGGCGGCGCTGGTGACGATGTCTATCGCTTCGCGCGCGGCGATGGCCAGGATAGCCTCACCGACAGCAATGGTGCGGACCGGATCGAATTTGCCGCAGGGATTGCGGCGGATGACGTCGAGGTGCGCCGCGTCGGCGCCAGCGGTCTTATGCTCCGTATCAAGGGCAGCGACGATCGCATCACGCTGACCAATGTCCTGGCGAGCACCGCCAATGCCATCGAACTCGTGACCTTCGCCGACGGAACGAACTGGACATTCGACGATCTCAAGCTTCGTGCGCTGCTGCCGACCGATGGCGATGATCTGCTGACCGGTTCGGGCGCAGCCGACACCATCGGGGGCGGCGCGGGCGACGATGTCATCGACGGGGCTGCGGGCCCTGATATCCTTACTGGTGGCAGCGGCAACGACACGCTGAACGGGGGCGAGGGCAATGACGATCTCACCGGCGGGACGGGTAACGACCGTCTGAACGGTGGTAATGGAGACGATGTCTATCATTTCGCGCTCGGCGACGGGCAGGACGTCATCACCGATACGAGCGGCGCCGACAGCATCCTCTTCGGCGAGGGGATCAGCGCCGCCGACATTGTCGTCGCTGCCCAGGGCAGCACCGGACTCATCATCAAGATCGCGGGGACGAACGACCGCCTCACGCTGACCAATGCGCTGAGCAGCGCGGCCAACCGGATCGAGACCATCGGTTTTGCCGACGGGACGACATGGACGCACGTCGACCTCATGGACCGGCTCACAGCCGGGACGCCGGGCGACGATGTTTATGTGGGAACTTCCGGAACGGACAAGCTCTTTGGCGAGGCCGGGAACGACATCCTCACCGGTAACGGCGGCGATGACCAGCTTTCGGGCGGAAGCGGCAACGACTGGCTCGACGGCGGCGCTGGCAGCGATGAATTGGCCGGAGGCACGGGCGACGATCTCCTCGTCGGCGGGACGGGCGGCGACCTCTATATTTTCGCCGCCGGCGACGGCACCGACTATATCGAGGACCGCGGCGACGCTGCGGTCGATCGGCTCCGCATCGATGGCCATACGGCGAGCGACGCGCGCTTCAGCCGGACCGGCGCGAGCGGCAACGATCTGACCATTCGCTTCTTAAACAGCGCCGATCAAGTCGTCATTCGCGGCGCCTTCTCGGGCGATGCTGCGAGCACCATCGAAGAGATCGCGTTCAGCAACGGTGGAATCCTGTTCTCGCTCGCCGATATCACGGCGCGTCTCATCCAGGATGCGAACGTGACCGGGCTGGCCCTGCTTGGCACCGCGGCGGCGGACAGCCTCGTCGGCTCCGCCGCCGGCGACCTGCTGATCGGCGGCGCGGGCGCCGACACGCTGGATGGCGGTGATGGCGACGACATCTTCGGCGACGTGTCAGGGGATGATGCGGTCGACATGCTGACCGGCGGCGCGGGCCGCGACACCTATCGTTTCCTGCCGGTCTATGATGTTACCGAAGACCATGTCGCAGACGTCATTACCGATTTCACCCCGGGCAGCGGTGGCGACATCATTCGTCTCTCGGTCAGCAATCCCAATCCATTCGAGAATGGCACCCTGCGGATTGCCCAGGACGGTGCCGACGCCGTTCTGATCGTCCGGCTCGCGGGCGGCACCGAGAAGGTGATCCTGCGCCTTGCGGGCGTCGATGCCGGCGATCTCACGGTCGACAATTTCGGCGGCCTTCCGATCGGCGCGGACAATTCGATCCACATCGGCGACACCGACGATGGCCATGTCCTCGAGGGTGGGCCGCTGAACGACGTCATCTTCGGCAATGGCGGCGCTGACACGATCAGCGGTCTCGGCGGCGACGACCGTCTTGCGGGCGGCGCCGATAAGGATCGTCTGGAGGGTGGTTTCGGCAACGACTGGCTCGCCGGTGAGGGCGGGGATGATATTCTGGTCGGCGGCGAGGGCAGTGACGTTCTCTCCGGCGGCACCGGAAGCGACATCCTTTACGGCGGCGACATCGCCAATGCGCGGGCCGATGATGATGTCTTCGACGGCGGCGAGGGCGACGATCAGCTGTTTGCCGGTACGGGCAATGACAGCTTCCACTTCACGCGCGGCGACGGACGCGACGTCATCACCGATCTTGGCGGAAACGACCGGATCGTGTTTGCCGCAGGGATTGCGGTGGCCGATGTCGAGATCGTCCAGCTGGACGGCACCGACGTCGAGATCCGCATATCGGGAGACGGCGGCCGTATCCGCATCGCCGACGGGCTCGTCGATGCCGCCTCCGCGATCGAGGAGATCGTCTTTGCTGACGGCACGATCTGGAACTGGGCGGACGTCCTGACCCGGTCAATGGCAGCGTCGAGCGGCGATGATGTCCTCCAGATCGCTCATGGGAACGAAATTTCCGGACTTGGCGGTAACGATGTGCTGTGTGGAACCGCGGGCGACGACACGCTGACCGGCGGCACCGGCGACGACCGTCTCGAGGGCGGTGCCGGAAACGACGTCTACGTCTTCAATCGCGGTGACGGACAGGACGCCATTGTCGATGCCGATGGTGTCAACATCCTGCAGCTCGGCGCGGGGATTGCGACAGGCGAAGTGCGCCTGGTCCGCGGGCAGGCGACGCTGTCGCTCGAAATCACCGGTAGCGGCGACCGGATCGACCTCGGCACCGACGCATCCTTCACTTCAGGCATCCAGCAGGTTCAGTTCGCCGATGGCACCATATGGTTGGCATCGACGCTCCAGGCGATGGCGCTTGCCGCCACCACCGACGACGACAGGATCAACGGCACGGCGCTTGCCGACACGCTTTCAGGCGGTGCGGGCGATGACGTCCTGTCGGGTCTTGGCGGCGACGATATTCTGATCGGCGGAACCGGTGCCGACTGGCTCCGCGGTGGCGATGGCAACGATCTCTATCGTTTCGCCGTCGGCGACGGCGCCGATCGCATCGCCGATACGAACGGCGCCGCCGACGCGATCGAATTCGCAGCGGGCATTGCGTCCGATGCCGTTGCCGTCGAACAAAGCGCTGATGGAACCACGATCACGCTGCGCGTCGGAGCGACTGGCGACCGCATCGCGATCGAGAATGCGCTCGGTGCCGGGCGGATCGAGGAAATTCGTTTCAACGACGGAACGATCTGGACGACCGCCGACCTCCTCGACCGGATTCCGACCTTGGCTGACGATATCGTCACCGGCGACGGATCGGCCAATATCCTCATTGGCGGAACCGGCGACGATCTACTGATCGGTCTCGGTGGTGACGACGTCTATCGTTTTGCCCGCGGTGATGGCCGCGACACGATCCGCGACGGTGCGAACTCGGCCACCGATACGCTCGAAATCGCGGGCTATGACCTTGCCGATCTTTCTTTCGTGCGGTTGACGCCGGAGAGTGACGACCTTGTGATCCGCCTTCCGCAAGACGGTGACGAGATCATCGTGCGCGACGGCCTTGCCAATGGCAATCTCGGCATCGAGCGCATCCTTTTGACCGATAGCGATATCGTGCTGAGCCTCGCCGACATCCGCTCGGCTGTGGTTGCTTCTCAGCAAAGCGCTGGCGACGACTGGATTGTGGGCACCAAGGGCAGCGATATCATCACCGGCGGTGCGGGGAACGACACCATCTCGGGCGGTGGCGGCATCGACACCTTCGTCTTCCGTGCCGGTGACGGCATGGACCGCATTGAGGGCTTCAGCACCGATGCGGATGTGCTGCGTCTCGACGGCCTCAATCCGTCTGACCTTGCGAGCGCCGTGCGCGGCGGTCCCGATAGCCTCGATTTCGTCCTGACCTTCAAGAACGGAAGCGACCGTATCGTACTCACGAACGCGCTTGCGAGCGGCAACGCGCTGACGATCGCCTTTGCCGACGGAACCGTCTGGAATCTGGGTGCGATGCGGTCGCGCGCGCTCAGCGATATTGATGGCAGCGGTAACGACAAGGCCTATGGCTTCGACGGGGCGGACAGTTTCGCAGCCCGTGCAGGCGATGACCTGCTGGCGGGCGGGGCTGGGGCTGACAGCTATGCCTTTGGCCGCGGCAGCGGCAAGGACATCATCCAGGACAACGCGACCTCGGCTGCGAGCGAGGATTTCGTCCAGATCGTCGATTTCACCTCGGAAGAGGCGTCGATTTCGCGTCTGTTCCGGGGCAGCGAATCCATCGTTATCACCTTCGAATCCTCGACAGGCGACAGCCTGACCATCATCGATGCGCTCGCGTCGGACGGCAAAGGGGTCGAACGCATCCGCTTTGCCGACGGGGTAGAGTGGACCAAGGCAATGATGCGCGATCTCGTCGACAATCGCGCGCCGACCGCCGTCGACGACGGCTATTATACGCTGACCGCGGGGCAATCGATCACCATCCTTGCCGCCGATCTGCTGCGGAACGACCTCGACGCCGATGGCGATACGATCCGCATCGTCGCGGTCGATGGCGGCGACAATGGTGTCGCGACGCTCGATGAGGACGGCAATGTCGTCTTTACCGCCAGCGGTGCTTATTACGGCCCGACATCGCTCGCCTATACGATTTCGGACGGACGCAACGCCTTCGACACCGCAGCGGTCGATATCCGCATCCGCCCGGTCGCGACCGCGATTGACGATAGCGGGTTCACCGTCGCCGAAGACGGTTCGATCACCATCCGTGTCGAGCGTCTGCTCTCCAACGACCTCGACGGTGACCGGATGATCGTTGGTCAGGTTTATGGCGCGAAGAACGGCACCGTCTCGCTCTCGAGCGACGGCAACATCTCCTTCACGCCGAACGCCAATTTCAACGGGCTGGCCGAGTTCAGCTATCTTGCGAACACGCCCGAGGGCGGCGCCGCCAACGCGAAGGTCTTCATCAACGTCACGGCGGTGAATGACGCGCCGGTCGCGCATAATGACGGGACGATCGCGGGCACCGAAGGCGTTACGATGGCCATCGACCCGTTGGCGCTGATCGCCAACGACAATGACGTCGATGGCGATATTCTGACAATCCAGTCCGTGATTTCGAATCCCGACGTCGACGTGTCGATCGGCACCGATGGTATGATCTCGGTTCGCCCGCGCGACTATTTCTGGGGCAATGCCCATTTCGACTATGTCGTGACGGACCCCTCGGGCGCGACATCGACCGCGCGCGTCAATCTCTACTTCGCGCCGGTCAACGATGCACCGCAGCCCGTCGCCGATCGGATCGAGACCACCCAGACGGGCGGCCCGATCCTCGAAGACAATCCGATCATCATCAATGCGCTCGCCCAGGATGTGGACGGCACGATCGTGCCCGGCATTTTGTCGAACGACGTCGATCCCGACGGCGATCCGCTGGCGATCATCGCGATCGGCACCACGCACGGCGGCAGCGCGCAGCTGCTCGAGAATCAGACGATCCTTTTCACACCGACCGCGGATTTCAACGGCGATGCCTGGTTCGATTACCGCGTGAGCGACGGGCAGGGCGGCTTCGCCTGGGCGCGCGCGACGATCGCCTATCAGCCGGTCAACGACCGTCCGATCGCGGGCGATGACCATTATAATGCGGTGGGTCTCGAATTTCTGCGCGGGGACGAGGATGTCGCGATCGAAATCCCGATCGCCGAACTCCTCAAGAACGACCGCGATCCTGAAGGGCTGACGCTTACTTTCCTCACCGACCAGGACAGCGTGCCGACCGCTGTTCATGGGGATATCGTCTTCACCGATCACGACACGATCATCTTCACCCCCGACGCGGATTATTGGGGCGAGGCGAGCTTCTACTATCTCGTCTCCGATGCCGAGGGTCTCGTCGACGATGGCAAGGTGACGCTCTGGTTCGACAATGTCAGCGACGCGCCGCCGGTCGCTAATGACGACGTCGTTGAAGTGCTCGAAGACGTGCCGGTCGTGATCCCGATTGCGACCCTGCTCGCCAACGATACCGATATCGACCGTGACCCCATTCGTTTCCTCGGTTTCTCGCCCGATCAGGATTTGAACGGCACGCTCGAATATGATGGCGACGGTAACATCGTCTTCACGCCCAATCTGAACGCGACGGCGTCCACTGGCTTCTACTACGAGATTACCGACGACACCGCAGAGGGCGGCGTGGCGACGGGCTATGTCGATTTGCAGATCGTCGCATCGGCGGACGATCCGACCGTGGTCGACGATCTGGATTTTCAGACGCCGTTCGATGTCCCGCTGGTGCTGCGGGTCAGCGATCTTCTCGCGAACGACTTCGATGTCGATGACGCCGACCGCGACGGCAATGGCATCATCACCGGCGCGGAGGTCGCAGAAGCCGCGGTGCGCCCGCACTTTGTAGGAATCGACGCCGTTCTTGACCCGGCAGCGCTCGCGCTCGGCGAAGCGGTCAGCATCGGCACCGCGGAGATCGTGAGTTTTGGAGGCGAGCAGTTCGTCGTTATCCGCTTCAACCCCGGGTATTCGGGCGAGGCATCGATCCAGTACCGCATCGCCGACAATACAGGACTCGAAGATACCGGCTTCGTCCATGCGAATGTCGAACCGAGCTATTCGGGAACGCTGACCGGTACCAATGCCATCGACTATCTGGTCGGCACTGCCCTTGGCGAGACGATCCGCGGGCTGGCGAGCGACGACTATATCCTGGCGTTTGCTGGCGATGACCGGATTGAATCCGGTGATGGCGATGACATAATCTACGCGGGCGACGGCGACGATGTCATCGATGCCGGCTTCGGTGGCGACACGATTGATGGAGGAGCTGGCTTCGATACCGTCGTGTTTGACGGATCGAATGTCGGCGTACGGGCCGATCTTGAATCGCGTGTGGGTCAGGGCGGGACGGCCGCGGGCGACCTCTATATCGATATCGAGGCCCTGATTGGGACGTCGTTCAATGATCAACTCGGCGGCGATGCGGGCGATAATCGCCTTGAGGGCGCCGGCGGCAACGATCGCCTCGAAGGCCGTGCCGGCAATGACACGCTGATCGGCGGTGCCGGCAATGACATACTGCAGGGCGGTGTCGGCGCGGACATTCTCGATGGCGGCGACGGGATCGACACGGCCGACTATTTCGACGCGACCGACAGTTCCCCATCGACAGAGGGTATTCAGATCTCGCTCGCCAATGGCACTGCAAGCGGCGGCGATGCCACCGGCGATACGCTGATCAGCATCGAGAATGTCATTGGCACCGACTATGATGACGTGATCGAAGGCGATGATGGCGCCAATCGCCTTGAGGGCGGACGCGGCGATGACACGCTGATTGGCGGCGCCGGTGACGATGTCCTCGAAGGTGGGCGCGGCGCGGACACGCTCATCGGCGGCGATGGCATCGATATCGCCGACTATTCGTTGTCGGCTGAAGGCATCACCATCGACCTTGCCGACGCATTGGCAGGCGGCGGCGATGCGCTGGGGGATACGCTCAGCGGGATCGAGATCGTCCAGGGAAGCTATCATGACGATATCATGCGCGGCGACGCGGGCGATAATCGCTTCCGCGGCTCATTGGGCGCAGACGTGCTGGACGGGCGCGGCGGCTTCGACATCGCCGATTATACGACCGCCGATGAGGCGGTTACGGTCGATCTCGCGCTGGGGCAGGGGCTTGCTGGCGAGGCCGAGGGCGACACGCTCATCGACATTGAGATGCTGGTCGGCTCGGTGTTCGGCGACCATTTCATCGGATCGAGCGGCAGCGACACTTTCGACGGCGGCTACGGCCAGGATCTGCTCGAGGGCGGCTTCGGCTCGGATACCTATCTTCTAGGCTTCGACAGCGACAACGACCATGTGATCGAACTGGGCGATGCGTCCGATATCGACCGGGTGACGATCAAGGCCGGGGCGCTGCCGAAGGATGTCTCGCTCGTCCGGCAGGGCGACGATCTGCTTATCGAGCTTGAAAATGTCGGCGGTGTCCTGACGTTCGACACGATGCTGATCGAGGATCATTTCCTTGGGACCGAGACGGGCATCGAGGAGATTGTCTTCGACAACGGTATTGTCTGGGATCGCGACGCGATCGAGGAACTCGCGCGCGACGGTCGCTTCAACGCCGAGGATGATGTCTATCTGTTCGGCGTCGAGGATGAGGTTGCCATCATCGACCCCGCAACCTTGCTTGCGAACGATGCCGAGGCAGGTGTCGAGAGCCTTGTTTTGGTTTCGGTGAATGGGCTGAACGGGGCAACGGCCTCAATTGGCTCCGATGGCAAGATTGCCTTCCAGGGCGCGGCTGATTTCAACGGTCAAGGCTATTTCGAATATACGGTCGCCGACGAATTCGGCCGCCAGTCGACGGCGACCGTCCGCGTCAATATCGCGCCCGTGAACGACGCGCCGGTTGCGGTTCCGGACGTCGACGCCGCGCTGCACGGCGTTGAGGATGAAATCCTGAGGATCCGGATCGACACGGTCCTGAAGGCCAATGACTATGACATCGACGATAATTGGGATGACCTGCGCATCGTCGGCATCACGCCGCTCGCCGATGAGAGTGGAAACCCAATCGATCCGTTCGACTATGATGGCAATGGCGGCCCCTGGATGCCGGGCACGAACCTGTCGGCGCGTATTGCGGGCGAATATCTCGAGATTATCTCGCGCACCGACTTCTATGGCTTCGCGGGCTTCAACTACATCCTTGAGGATCCGTCGGGCGCACGCTCGACCGCGCCGATCGAACTTTATTTCGACGCCGTGAACGACGCGCCGCGCGGCTCGGATGACATCGAGAAGACGGTGCGCTTCGGCCGCACGACCAGCATTTCCGTATCCGAGCTCATGCAGACGGTCTACGATATCGAGGACGACGGCTTCAGTTTCGTCGCCTTGCATGAAGGCATGGACGGCGATTCTGCAACAAACGGCTCCGCCATTCTCGATGCAGGGAACGGGACGATTGCTTTCACGCCTGATGCTGAGGGCAATGCCGCCATCTCGTTCGACGTGATCGATGCACGCGGTGCGAGCGCCACGCTTACCTACCATCTCCGCGTCATCCCGGCGAACTACGCGCCGACGGCGAACACCGACCGGTTCACGATTCTCGAAGACCACACGATCATCATCGACCCGTCGAGCCTGCTTTCGAACGACCGCGATGCCGATGGCGACAGCCTGACCTTCGTCGATGTCGAGCGTTTCGCGACCAATGGCAAGGTAAGCATCAACGAGGCGGGTCAGATCGTCTTCAAGGCGCGGCCCGACTTCAACGGCGCCGCGGGCTTCGAATATATGATCAGCGATGGCCATGGCGGCACTGCCACGGGCTGGGTCGCGATCACGATCCTGCCTGAGAATGACGGGGCGATCCTCCGTAACGATCTCGTGACGGGCCTTGAGGACCAGCCGCTGTTCGTCATTCCTGCCGAAGCGTTCGGCAACGACATCGAGCCCGAAGGCGATGTGCTCTTCTTCCGCAGCGCCGGCGTCCTTGGCGAAATCGCGCATCGCTATCTGTCCGCCGACTATTCAGTCATCGCGAAGCAGGCGAATGGCGAGGATCTGCCGTCCTGGCTGAGCTTCGATGCGGCGAGCCTGACCTTCACCGGCGAGGTGCCGGCGGGAGCGAGCCTGTCGGTCAATGTGATCGTGAAGGATCCTGCCGGGGGCAATCATCTCAAGCGGTTCAGCTTCGACAGCAGCGACAATGGTTACCTTGCAAGCGGCCTTTCGGTTGAGGATGACGTCCTCGGCGGCTTCACCGTGCGCGAGGCGCATCACAGCAACATCGCCTTCGGCGCCGACGACCTCGCCGGCGGCGTAACCGCCAGCGCCTCGCTCGCGGGCGGGGATCCACTCCCGGCGTGGCTGGTCTTCGACGCGGCCACGCTGAGCTTCAGCGGCACGCCCGAGCCGGGTGCGACTGCGCCGGTCGATGTCGTACTCACCTTCACTCGCCCCGGCGAGGGCGGAGAGCCGGCTGCGAGCTTCACCGATACGGTCACGATCGACCCGGCGGACCTCGCGTCGGGTATCGCCTACGAGAGCGGTATTGCGCTGTTCGACGTCAGCGATGGCAGTTTCTCCGTCAGCCTCGAAGGCGGCCGCGCGCTGCCCGACTGGCTGGCTTTCGACCTCGATACGATGACGCTCTCGCTGACTGGCACAGCGCCGGAAGCGGGCACCGACCCTGTTCGTCTTCAGCTCAGCTTCACGCCCGATGCGCCGTCGCTTCCCGATGGCAGCTATGCGGCCTCGACGCGCGGCTTCACACTCGAATTCGTCATCGATCCGGGCGCGCCGCTCGATCCCGCGATCAATGCGCTGCTCCAGCAAAGCGATTTCTTCAAGGCGCAGGGACTCTTCGCCATCGATCTGGGCGCAGCGTCTGCGATCGCCGCCAAGCGCGAGAGCGAAGCGCCGCTCCCCGACTGGCTCGGCTTCGACAGCACTTCGCTGGGCTTCGACGGCACGCCGCCGCCCGCCTATATCGGCGGCCTCCCGGTCCGGCTCGATGTGTCGGGTAACGGCAGCACGCTTCCCGATCTTTCGATCATCACCGATGTTATCGTCGATGAGGGCTTCAGCCTCGTGAACGATAGCGCCGGGCGCTTCGGGCTCCACACCTCGGGCGAGCAGATCGACCTCAACGCGCCGGAGGACTTCAACGGCTCGATCGCGATCTCATATACGACGATCGACGAGAAGGGCGGGATTTCGCAGAACAGCGGCGTTATTGTCTTCAACGTCCTGCCAACCGCCGAGAAGCCCGACGCGGTCGCTGACAGCCTCGCGACGGTCCAGGACGAGCCGCTGACGTTCGCGCTCATGGATCTTCTGCGCAATGACCGCGAAGACGATGGCGACTATCTGCGCGTCAAGTCGGTCAGCGCTGCGGGCCATGGTGTGCTGGTGGTGAACGACGGGACGCTGGAATATGATGCCCCGTCCGGCCTCGGAGCGCCTGGTGCGACCTGGTCAGCGAAGCTTGCCGACGGTTCGGATCTCCCCGCCTGGATCAGCGTGGACACCACTACCGGCAAGATCACCGCCACGGTGCCCTTCGATTACCGCCAGACGCTCGACATTGTCTGGACGGCAACACTTGGGGGCGAAAGCGCAAGCGCCGGTTCGCCGCGGCTTTTCGATGGCAAGCTGGTGGCGACCGTGACCTATACGCCCGAGGCGGGCTGGTCGGGCAATGACGGCTTCACCTATGTCATCACCGACGACCGACAGGGCGACGGCAGCGCCAGCGTCTCGATCGCGGTTGAGGCACGCAACGAAGCGCCCTATGCGGTTGCCGACAGTTTCTCGACGCTCGAGGAAACGCCGATCACGATCGCGCCGGCGTCCCTTCTCGCCAACGATCATGATGTAGATGGCAATCCGATCCGCTTCGTCGATGTCCTCAACCCCGTTCACGGGACGATCGGCTATGACGTGGACGGTAATATCGTCTTCACCCCCGATGCTGACTTCAGCGGCGCGGCGAGCTTCGATTATATCATCACCGATGATGTCGATGGATCGCGCACCGGAACCGTCACGATCAACGTCCAGTCGACCAACCACGCGCCGTCGGCGGTCGCCGACCATTTTACGACCGCCGAGGATACGCCGTTCGAGTTCACCGCAGCCGACCTGATCGGCAACGACACTGACCTTGACGGGGATGCGCTGAGCCTCGTCTCGCTCGAAATGACGGACGATCTCGGCCGCATCCAGAAACTCCCGGGCGGGCGCTACAGTTTCATTCCGAAGGAGAACGCGAGCGGTACCGCCACCTTCCGCTACACGGTCAGCGATGGCCGGAGCCAGAGCAGCGGCACTTTCTCGTTCGAGATCACCCCGGTCAACGACGCGCCGAACGCAAATCCGGACGGGATCGGCACCGGCAACAACCCCGACGGCATCTTCGTCGGCGACCAGGACACGCCGCTCGTTATCGATCTCGCGGCGCTGCTCGCCAACGACCGCGACGTCGAAGGCGACAGCTTCACGATCGTCGAACTGCTCGATGGCGATAATGGCACCGTCGTGATGAACGGCAACACCGCCGTCTTCACGCCGCATGCCGGCTATTATGGCAATGCCGCCTTCTCTTACCGGGTCACCGACGCGAGCGGCGCCGACAGCATCGGCCATGTGTCGCTGACGATCCTGCCCGAGTTCAACATTCCGATCGCCGTCTCCGATCTCGGCTTCGGGACGCTCGAGGACACTGCGATCGACATCGATCCCGCGGACCTCATCGCCAACGACTATGATCCCGAGGGCGATACGCTGAGCTTCGTTGGATTTGTCGGGACGCCTGCGAATGCGACGATCACGGCGCTTGAAAACGGCCAGTATCGCATCACACCCGCGGCCAATTTCAATGGCAAGCTGACGCTCACCTATGCGGTGACCAACAGCTCGGGCTTCCCTGTCACTGCGACGGTCGAAATCGACGTGCTGCCGGTCAATGACGCACCGGTCGGGCTCGACGATACGTTCGACATGATCGAGGACCGGCCGCTCACCCTGTTCATCACCGAGCTTCTCGCCAACGACGTGGAGCCCGACAGCCAGGCGCTGCTCTTCAATCGCATCGTCGATGCGCACGGCCTGACCGTCACCGAGGACGGCCTCGGCCGTCTGGTCATCACGCCCGACGCGAATTTCAACGGCGCGGCCTGGTTCGATTATGAGGTGACGGACTCCTATGGGCTGACCGACATTGCGCGCGTCGCGGTGACTGTGGCCCCGGTCAACGACGCGCCAGTCATCGGAGCGATCCCGCTTCTGCGCGGTGTCGAAGATCAGCCGTTCTCGGGGGTCCTGCCTGTCGACCTCGTATCCGATGCCGATGGCGATGCGGTCCTTGTCGAGGTGCGCGGCATCGGCGGGACGGCGCTGCCTGCATGGCTGAGCTATGATCTCGTAACCCGAACGTTCACTGGCACGCCGCCGGCAAATTTCAACGGCACCATCGAACTCGAGATTCTTGCGGCCGATCAGGATGTTGATGTCATCCGCCAGTTCGCAATCGTCATTGATCCCGTTAACGATGCGCCGGCGGTAGCGCTCGCGCTGGACGATCAGGATGTTCTGGAAGACACCGCGATCGATTTCAGTATCCCGGCAGGTAGCTTCACCGACATCGACGGCGATGCCCTCTCCCTTACGGCAGCCCTCGCCTCGGGCGAGGCGCTTCCGACCTGGCTCGAATTCGCGGATGGCCGTTTCACGGGGCAGCCGCCCACGAATTTCAATGGCGCGCTCGATATCGTCGTGACGGCGTCGGACGGAAGCCTGACGGCGAGCGGGGGATTCCAGCTGACCATCAACCCGGTCAACGATGCCCCTGTCCTTGTAACCAGCCTCGCCGACGTTTCGCTGCCCGAAGATGCGGAGATCGATATTGCTGTTCCTGTCGGGACCTTTGCCGATCCCGATGGCGACAGCCTGACGTTGACGGCCCGCTTGGCGGGTGGGGCGGCGCTGCCGTCCTGGCTGAGCTTCGACGGTGAACGGCTGATCGGACAGCCACCGGCGGAGTATAGCGGTCAGATCGATATCGAGATTGTCGCCTCGGATGGCGCGCTCGTCGCCACCGACAGCTTCCGTCTGACAATCAGTTCTGAAAATGACGCGCCGGCCGTCCTGGCGCCGCTTGCCGACGTCATGGTCGCCGAAGACCATCTGGTCGATATCACGCTGCCTTCAGAGGCCTTCGGCGACGCCGATGGCGATACGCTGACGCTATCCGCCAGCCTCGCGAATGGCGATCCGCTGCCGTCCTGGCTCGCGTTCGAAGCAGAGACCGGGCGCTTCAGCGGGCAGCCGCCTCTGAACTTCCATGGCACGCTCGCTATTTCGGTAACCGCAAGCGATGGCGAATTGAGCGTATCGGACAGTTTCGATCTCGAGATCGTGTCGGTCAATGACGCTCCGACGGTGGCTTCGGCGCTGCCCGATGTCGAATGGACGGCGGCGGGCGCTTTGGACGTCGCTCTGCCTGCCGGCACCTTTGCGGACGTCGATGGCGATAGCCTTACGATCACCGCGCGGCTCGCGAACGGCAATGCCCTTCCAGGCTGGCTGAGCTTTGACGGAGCGCGCTTCACCGGCACACCGCCTGCGGGTTTCACAGGGCCGATCGACATCGAGGTGTTCGCCAATGACGGGCTCCTCGCGGTGTCCGACATCTTCAGCCTGAGCGTAGCGGTCGGGACTGGCGGCAACGATGCGCCGGTGGTCCTCAATCCGATCGCAGATGTACTGGCAATCCGCGGGGACAGCGTCGATATCACCATTCCTGCGAACGCCTTTGGCGATCCGGACGGGGATGTGCTGACCTACACCGCTGCCATGGCCGACGGCTCCGCGCTGCCGGCGTGGCTGACCTTCTCGGGCGGCCACGTCATTGGCACTGTTCCTGGTGGCGCGCTAGGCGACTATGCCATTCTCATTACCGCCAGCGACGGCAGCCTCTCCGCGAGCGACGTCTTCACGCTCAGCGTTGGCATGCTGCCGACGGGCCCTGAACTCTCACCGTCCGACTGGGACGACTTTGACGACGGCAATGATCATGTGGTCGGTCGCGGCGCGAGCAATGGCATCATCGCCCCGCAAGGCGGCGATGATTATATCACCGTCGACGGGTGGAGCATGTATGTCGATGGCGGGGATGGAAACGACATCATCGAATTCATGGGCGACAGCGGCTCAGCCGAGGGTGGTGCCGGAGCCGACACCTTCATTTTCGACGGCTTCTCGCTACTCGCGGGGGATCCAACGAAAGAATGGGCCTCCATTCTTGATTTCGAGACCGGCGTCGACCGGATCGGCGTCGTCAACGGAACCGGGGGCGTCAACAGCTTCGCCGATCTTTCGCCCTTCATGAGCCAGAACGGCGCGAACGTCGAAATCGCGCTCAAGGGTCTTCCCGTCATCACGATCGAGAATATTCTACTCGCAGACCTCGATGCCGGCGACTTCATGTTCGGCAACTGGCTGACCGATGGAGGCTTTGGACCCGCGCCTGCGGCGGGCGCCGTGCCTTATCCGACGACGACGGTCTTCAAGACCTTCGATCAGCGCTATCAGCTGGGCAATGCCAGCGAGCGTGTTGTAGCCTACGGGAGCGGGAATGTTGTCGTCGATGCCATGGATGGCGACGATCACATCACATCGGACGGGTGGAGCAACACCATCTATGGTGGCCGCGGCAATGACGTCATCGAAATCTTCGGCTCCAGCAACATCGTCATGGGAGGCGCGGGCTACGATTATTATGTCTTCGACAGCTTCATGCTCGATTATGATCCGTGGGAAGAGGAATGGGCGACTCTGACCGACTATCATGACGGCGCCGACAAGATCGTCTTCCTCAACGGCATGGAAGGTCTGACCAGCTTCGCCGATCTTGTGCCCTTCATGACCCAGGACGGCGACGATGTCCGCATCGAGATCGACAGCCTCCCGGCGATCATTATCGAGGATATTTCGCTTGCGAGCCTCGACGCGGACGACTTCCTGTTCGTCAACCAGCCGGCGGTCGCGAAGGCCTACAAGTCGAGCAGCGCGATCCGCATGGGCAGCACGACCGGCATCACGACCGTGACCGCCAACGGTTTCTCGAACATCACGGTCTCCGGAACTGCGCATGGCGACGTTCTCGATTTTAGTGCGGTCGATCTCGTCAATATCGTCCGCATCCAGGGGGCTGACGGTGACGACGTGATCACGGGCAACGCCAGCGCCAATGTCATTTGGGGCGGCAACGGCAATGATGTCCTCCGGGGCGGAGACGGCAACGACAGCCTGGTTGGCGATGCCGGGGACGACGTGCTGAGCGGCGGCGCTGGTACCGATACGATCAATGGCAGCGGTGGAAACGACACCGTCGATTATTCCTATGCGACGGCCAACCTCACTGTCAGCCTGGCGATCACCGCAGCGCAGACCGTATCCGCCGGCGACGTCGATACGATCACCAACGTCGAGAATCTGACGGGAGGCCTAGGTAACGACAGTTTGACCGGGACAAACGCGGCCAACATCATGCGCGGCGGAGACGGCGATGATGTGATCAATGCTGGACGTGGCAGCGACGTGATCGATGGCGGCGCTGGCTTCGACAAGGCGATCTTCGCCGGTGTGAGCACGACCTATTCCATCACGACCTCGAACGGCATCGTGTCAATTGTCGACAATGCGACCGGCGCTGACGGCAACGACGGGACCGATCAACTGATCGGGATCGAGCAACTCGTCTTCAAGAATAATGTGACGGTCAATATCTCCTCGCCGATCATTCTCGACCTCGATGGCAACGGCGTGACCACTCTGTCGGCGGCACAAAGCAATGCCCGCTATGACATGGACGGCGATGGGCTCGCCGATGATACGAGTTGGATGGGTACTGGCGAAGGGCTGCTCTTCCTCGACCGCAATGGCGACGGCAAGTTGACCGATGCCGGCGAATTCAGCTTCATCGGCGATGTTCCCGGGGCTACGTCCGACCTCGCCGGTCTGCGCGCCTTCGACAGCAATGGTGACGGCATATTGTCATCGACCGATGCGAAGTTCGGCGATTTCCGTATCTGGCGCGATCGCGACGGTGACGGCGTTGCCGAGGACGGCGAGATATTCACGCTGGCCGGCGCGAGTGTCCGGTCCCTCAATCTAACCGGAACGGCCGTCAACGGCACTTCCGAACTTGGCGATGTCGTCGTCATCAATAAGGGAAGCTATACCCGGACCGATGGCGTGGTTAGGGACTATATTGACGCGGCGCTGACCTACTTCTCATCCGCCACGAGCCTTCCCGATATCGCAGCGCGCACGCAGAGCTTCGAGCGCAAAGCCAAGAAATATCGCATTAGCTTTGCCGGCGGCGCGATGGCGATTGGGCCGAAGAAGGGCAATGTTGATCCCCGTGCCGGCGCGCTCGGTGTCTCCAACCTCATGACTTTCAAAGGCAGCCAATATGGGCTGCTCTCGCCGATAATTGTCGATCTCGACGGCGACGGCATCGAGATGAAGTCGATCAAGAAGTCGAAGGCCCGCTTTGACATGAACGGCGACGGCGGCAGCGATGATACTGGCTGGATCGGAAAGGGCGACGGCTTCCTCGTCATCGACCGCAATAGCGACGGTCTGATCAACGATGTGTCTGAACTGAGCTTCGGTGCCGAAAATCCGAATGCGGCAAGCGACCTTGAAGCGCTCGCGGCACTCGACAATAATGGCGACAAGGTCATCGACGCCAAGGATGCCCGCTTCGGTGAGCTGAAGATCTGGGTCGATGCGGACCTTGATGGCGTCACTGATGCTGGCGAGTTGAAGACGCTGGCTGAGCTCGGGATCAAGTCGATCGGTCTCGCTGCGCAGCATCGCGAGGGAACCGCCAAGCTTGGGGAGAATATCCTCCTCTCGACGGCGGTCTTCACCCGCGAGAATGGCTCGACGGGAACCTTGGGTAACGCGGCGCTGGCGTATAAGCCCGGAACCGTGCCTGCTGCGCCTGCGACCAATCAGAGCCTGCTGAACGCACTGCGTTCGGGCGGCGGATATCTCTCGATTGGTGGCCCGCGCTTTGACCAGTGGGCCGGACACTATCCGCTGGTGCCGCAGCTCGACGCGGTGCCGCTCACTTACGATGCCGACAGCTTTCTCCTCGAGCCGCTGAGCACAGAACCGGCGGTCGAGACGGAGATCGAAACGCCGCCGTCCTCTCAGGAGGTGCCGGCGCTGCACATCGACCCGCAGCCTGCCACGTCAGCCGACGATCTCGTTGCTTCACTTCGGCAGACAGCGGCTGGAACTCTGCCTGATCATGCGGCATTGGCAGAGTGGCGGCGGCTTCACCTTCAGCCAGTGCTGGAGTCGCCGCCGATGATCATGGCGATCGAACAGGATGGGAGCCCTTTGGAAACCGGGGTTGCCAACGAAGGTGCGGCGAAGACGCAAGACTTGCCGTCTACGGCAAAGATGGATCTGATACTCGCGTCAATGATCCAGGAGATGGCCGGCTTCGGGGCGGACGGTGCTTTTGACAGCCGGACGATATCAAAGCGCCACGGCGAAGTGCCTTTCGACTTCTTCGCGTGACGCTGAGAAACGGCCGCCGAAATGGGACCGAGGCCCCGTCAGGCGCGCCGGCGACCTGCGACTAGTGGTGGGCGCCGACGCTCTGGCGCGGGTGGGGCCTCTCCATCCCCGTCATTCGCCGGCGCCTTCCTCGGCGCTGCGCCGGAAGTCGCCTTGCCAAATTGTCCGCGAAGTCAGAGGCGATGCCTGTGCGAGCATCGGCGGGAGATGATTGGACTCCATAATCCACCAGCTGGTTAGGATCTTCCGGACATAATTTTGGGTTTCGGTAATCCGCGGGACGCGCTGGACCTTACGAACTCGCGCGGGGCCAGCATTATATGCCGCAAGCGCGAGATCGACGCGACCGAATTCTTGGAGCTGCCAACTGAGGTAGCGCGCCGCGCCGCGAAGATTGCCGTGTAGGCTGTAGCGGTCAACTCCGAGTTGACGCGCGGTGGCAGACATCAATTGACCAAGCCCGAATGCGCCCTTCGGACTAATCGCGGTAGGATTGTAACGACTTTCCTGCATGACAAGCGCGTCCATCAATCCGATCGGAAGATTTGCTTCACACGCAGCTCGCCGGACCAACGGGTAAAGTTGTTGCCTGCGTCGTTCTGCGGCCCGGCTCAGAATGGGCGATGGCCGATATGCCTTGAGT
>Ga0056909_1000129_pt1 | contig 120550 bp, 103 predicted proteins | sample EBPBio102011_DNA_FD_62115 | JGI IMG/M metagenome (GOLD analysis project Ga0056909, IMG submission 62115) | Wastewater treatment Type I Accumulibacter community from EBPR Bioreactor in Madison, WI, USA - Reactor 1_1/10/2011_ DNA | ecosystem: Engineered > Bioreactor > EBPR > Anaerobic-Aerobic >... | reverse complement strand
GCGCCGTATTCGTAGATCGATTCCATGTTCCAGTGGCGCTTGCCCGGCCACTGCGCCGCGCCGACGACCTCGGAGAGGAAAGCTTCCGACGCCGCGTCGCCATGCAGAATGTTGTTTTCGCCGCCCTCTTCGTAGTTGACCACGAATTGTACGCAGACATTGGCTCCACCGGGCCATTTCGGATCTGGTGGGTTCGCGCCATAGCCGCGCATATCTCTTACGTAACGCATGGTCCCTCGAAAGCGGTCTATTACTGCCACTTGAGCAGGATAGCGGAAGGTACGGCAGACATTCCCTCGAAAAATTTTGAAAGTCTTTTTGTAGCAGTCTTCTCGACCGCACCTTATGCAATGCCCTTAAATGGCGCAAAATCTATCGAGATGGCGCATGTCGCCAGTAGGGAGAGCGAATGACAAAGGCTGAAGGCGGACGCCTCACCACCCATGTCCTTGATACTGCAACCGGCAAGCCTGCCGAGGGGCTGTCGATCTCCCTGTTCCACATCGAAGGCAGTGCGCGCACCTTGCTGAAGAAGGTCGCCACCAATTCCGACGGGCGCTGCGATGCGCCGCTGCTCGCAGGCGACGACTTCCGGACCGGCGAATACGAACTCGTCTTCGAGGCCGGCGACTACCTGCGCCGCCAGGGCACGGAGCTGCCGAAGCCGGCTTTCCTCGACGTTGTGCCGATCCGCTTTGGCATGGCCGAGCGGACGCATTATCATGTGCCCTTGCTGATTTCCCCTTACGGCTATTCCACCTACCGGGGCAGCTGAGCCATGGCGACGGTCAAGACACGCAACCATATCCGCTTCATCCTCAACGGCGAGGATATCAAGCTTGCCGATGTCGCGCCCGACGAGACGCTGCTCGACCATCTGCGTCTGCGCCGCTCGCTGCGTGGCACCAAGGAAGGCTGCGCCGAGGGCGACTGCGGCGCCTGCACGGTGCTGGTCGGACGGTTGTCCGGCGGCAAGCTGGTCTATGAAAGCGTCAATGCCTGCATCCGCTTCGTCGGTTCGCTCGATGGCTGCCATGTCGTGACCATCGAGCATCTCACTGGGGGTGGCGACAAACTGCATCCGGTGCAGCAGGCCATGGTCGATTTCCATGGTTCGCAGTGCGGTTTCTGCACACCCGGCTTCGTCATGTCGCTCTACGGCCTGTGGATGGAGACCCCCAATCCCTCTGACCAGGCGATCGAAAAGGCGCTGCAGGGCAATCTCTGCCGCTGCACCGGCTATGAGGCGATCATGCGCGCGGCGCGCGCCATTTCCGACTACGGCAAAGTGGCAAAGGATCCGCTGCTGGTCGAGCGCAAGGCGATCACAGCCCGCCTCGAAGCCCTCAAGGACGGCACCCGCGTCGAGGTCGGCGAGGGCAAGAACCGTTTCGTCATCCCGGCCAGCGTCGACGACCTCGCCGATGTGCTCGAGGCAGAGCCGACCGCGACCGTCGTCGCCGGCTCGACCGACGTCGGCCTGTGGGTCACCAAGCACATGCGCAATATCTCGCCGGCTGTCTTCATCGCCAATATCGACGGCCTGCATAAGCTTGATGAAGACAAGGGCGTCATCTCCATCGGCGCCGGCGTTACTTACACCGAGGCATTCGAGACGCTGTCTAAGCGTATTCCGGCGCTCGGGCCGCTCATCGACCGCATCGGCGGCCAGCAGGTGCGCAACATGGGCACCATCGGCGGCAACGTCGCCAACGGCTCGCCCATCGGCGACACGCCGCCGGCGCTGATTTCGCTCGGCGCTCGGCTTACGCTGCGCAAGGGCAAGGAGAGCCGCACCATCTTGTTGCAGGACTTCTTCATCGCCTATGGCAAGCAGGACCGCGCACCGGGCGAATTCGTCGCTGCCGTGCATGTGCCAGTGCCCGACAAAGACGACCACTTCGCCGTCTACAAGGTCACCAAGCGCCGCGACGAGGACATCACCGCCTCGCTCGGCGCCTTCTGGCTGCAACTTGCCAAGGATGGCACGGTGGCCGATGTGCGCATCACCTATGGCGGCATGGCGGCGACGCCGAAGCGCGCCAGCGCGGTGGAGAAGGCGCTGATCGGCCAGCCCTGGACCGAAGCGACCGTGGACGTGGCGATGGCCAAGTATGCCGAAGACTTCACGCCGCTGACCGACATGCGCGCCACCGCCGAGTACCGTGCGCTGGTGGCCAAGAACCTGCTCCTGCGCTTCTACGCGGAAACCACCGGCACCAAGGCGCCTTTCACGGTGTCGAGATACGAGGCTGCGTGACATGACCCAGCATCAACCGAACCTCAAGGCTGCCAAGATCAAGGGTGGCGTGCATTCCGACCAGCGCCATGATTCCGCGCACAAGCATGTCGCCGGCGAAGCGATCTACATCGACGACATGCCCGAACCCGCAGGCACGCTGCATATCGGTCTTGGCCTGTCCAACGTTACCCATGCCACTCTGAAGAGCGTCGACCTGTCGGCCGTTCGTGCAGCGCCCGGCGTCGTCGACGTGCTGACCTATGCCGACGTGCCCGGCGAAAACGACGTGTCGCCGAGCGGCATGCATGACGATCCGGTGCTGGCCGAAGGCAAGGTGCAGTTTCACGGCCAGCCGATCTTCGCCGTCGTCGCCAAGACCCGCGAGCAGGCTCGTCGGGCGGCGCGCCTTGCCAAGATCGAATATGAAGAGCTGCCGGCGATCATCAGCATCTGGGACCTCGATCCCGAAAACGACAGGCAGGTGACGACGCCGCTGACGTTGAAGCGCGGCGATGCGGCGGCTGCCATCGCCGCAGCCCCGCGCAAGGTGAAGGCGCGGATGAAGCTCGGCGGCCAGGACCATTTTTATCTCGAAGGCCAGGTGTCGCTGGCAGTGCCCGGCGAAGACGACGAGGTCACCATTTATTGCTCGACGCAAGGACCGAGCGAGACCCAGCATCTCGTCTCCCATGTGCTCGGTGTGCCGAGCCACGCGGTGCAGGTCGAGGTGCGGCGCATGGGCGGCGGCTTCGGCGGCAAGGAAACCCAGGCCAACCAGTGCGCCGCGATCGCCGCGATCGCTGCGAAGAAGCACAAGCGCGCCGTCAAGGTCCGCCTCGATCGCGACGAGGACATGACCGCCACCGGCAAGCGCCACGACTTCGCCATCGACTACGAGGTCGGCTTCGACGACGAGGGCCGCATTCTCGGCGTCGACTTCATGTTTGCGCTCAATGCCGGCTTCTCGGCCGACCTGTCGGGCCCGGTTGGCGACCGCGCGCTGTTTCACTGCGACAACGCCTATTTTTATCCGAACGTGCACGCAAAGTCGGCGCCGCTCTACACCAACACGGTGTCGAACACGGCGTTCCGCGGCTTCGGCGGCCCGCAAGGCATGGTCGGCGCCGAGCGCGTCATCGAGGAAGTGGCGTTTGCGGTCGGCAAGGACCCGCTCGAAATCCGCAAGCTGAATTTCTACGACGCGATGGGCGAGGCGGGCGACCGCAACCTGACGCCCTATCACCAGAAGGTCGAAGACAACATCATCCACCGCATCGTGGCGGAACTGGAGGAGAGTGCGTCCTACGCCCGCCGCCGGCGCGAGATCGCCGCCTTCAACGCCAACAGCCGCTTCGTCAAGCGCGGCCTGGCGCTGACGCCGGTCAAGTTCGGCATCTCCTTCACCAAGACCGAGTCCAACCAGGCCGGCGCGCTGGTGCATGTCTATTCCGACGGTTCGGTGCACATGAACCATGGCGGCACCGAGATGGGGCAGGGCCTGCATCTCAAGGTGGCGCAGGTGGTGGCCGAAGAATTCCAGATCGATCTCGACAGGGTGAAGATCACGGCTACGACCACGGCCAAGGTGCCGAACACGGCGCCGACGGCAGCTTCCTCGGGCGCCGATCTCAACGGCATGGCGGCACAGGACGCGGCGCGGCAGATCCGCAAGCGGCTGACCGCCTTTGCCGCCGACAAATACCAGGTGCCTGCCGACCAGGTGGTGTTCCTGCCCAACCGCGTTCGCGTCGGCAACCAGGAGATCGCCTTCAACGACCTGGTCAAGCAGGCCTATCTCAACCGCATCCAGCTGTCGGCCGCGGGCCACTACAAGACGCCCAAGATTCACTGGGACCGCAGCAAGGGCAGGGGCCACGCCTTCTATTATTACGCCTATGGCGCGGCCTGCGCGGAGGTGTCCGTCGACACGTTGACCGGCGAATATGTTATCGAACGTGCCGACATCCTGCACGACACCGGCCGGTCGCTGAACCGGGCCATCGACATCGGTCAGGTCGAGGGCGGCTTCGTCCAGGGCACCGGCTGGCTGACGACGGAGGAGCTGTGGTGGGATGGCAAGGGCCGGTTGCGCACCCATGCGCCGTCGACCTACAAGATCCCGCTCGCTTCCGACCGGCCCAAGATCTTCAATGTGGCGCTGACCGACTGGTCGGAAGCCTACGAGCCGACGATCCATCGCTCGAAGGCCGTCGGCGAGCCGCCGCTGCCGCTCGGCATCGCGGTGCTTCAGGCGCTGTCCGATGCCGTCGCCAGTGTCGCCGACCACAAGATCAGTCCGCGTCTCGACGCGCCGGCGACGCCGGAGCGGGTGCTGATGGCGATCGAACGCCTCCGGGCCGAGGCGGCCCAGGTCAAGTGAGCAAGACCGCCAAGAGCCTGCGGGCATTCCTCAAGACAGCGCCTTCGGCGGCGCTGGTCGAGGTGACCGAGGCCAAGGGCTCCACCCCGCGCGAAAAGGGCGCGTGGATGCTGGTGTCGCCGAAGCGCATCTTCGGCACCATCGGCGGCGGCCAGCTCGAATACATGGCCATCGACACCGCGCGCGCGATGCTCAATGGCAACTCCAAGCGCAGCGCCGTGATGGAGCACGTGACCGGCGATCCGATCCCGGCGCGCTATCTGGAACCGCCGCATGAGGGCGACAAGGGGGTCGCGCTCGACATTCCGCTCGGGCCTGAGATTGGCCAGTGCTGCGGCGGCCGCGTCGAAGTGGCCGTTCGCCATGTCGACGAGGCGATTGCCGCCGATCTGACGGCTTCGGCCGAGATGTCGGACGCTGCCCTGCCGCATGTGCTGGTGTTCGGCGGTGGCCATGTCGGCCATGCGCTGGCCTCGGCCTTCGCATTGCTGCCGTTGAACGTGGTGGTGGTCGAGACCCGCGCCGACGCGCTCGACGGCATGCCCGTGGGTATCGACACCAGGCTGACGCCGATGCCGGAGGAAATGGTGCGCGAGGCGCCGTCGGGATCTGCCTTCGTCGTCTTGACCCACGACCACGCGCTCGACTTCCTGATCGTCGCCGAGGCGCTGAAGCGCGACGACACCGGTTATGTCGGCATGATCGGCTCCAAGACCAAGAAGGCGACGTTCAGGAGCTGGTTCCTCAAGACCGCCGGCGGCAGCGAGGAGCAGTTCGCCCGGCTCGTCTGCCCGATCGGCGGGGACGCGGTGAAAGACAAGCGCCCCGCCGTGATTGCTGCACTCGCCGCAGCCGAGATCATGACCGCGCTTGCGGTCAAGCCGGCCTGACGACCTTCCAGATTATTCGTTTTCCTGGGTGTGGGCTTCAAGGAACCACAGCGACTTGTCGAGCGCGCGCGAATAGGCCGTGAAGATGTCGGCAGTGTCGGCGTCGCCCGCTTCGCCTGCTTCATCGATGGCCGCGCGCGCCGAATGTGCTGCGTCGGCATAACGGTCGATGAGGGCCGCGAGGTGGTCCTTGGTCTTGTAGATGTCGGTGGGGTAGGGCTTCAGCTTGCTGGCCTCGGCCACCACCTGCGAGGTTCCAAGGGCTGTGCCGCCAAGCTGCACGGCGCGCTCGGCGATGGTGTCGACATGGCCGTCGAGTTCGGTGCGGAAGCCGTCGATCATTTCGTGCACGGCGATGAATTGCGGTCCCTTGATGTTCCAGTGCGCCTGCTTGGTCAGCAGCGCCAGATCGATCGCGTCGGCCAGCCTGGCGTTGAGCAGTTCGATCGAAACCTTCTTGGCGTTGGACTTGAGATCGTTGCGCGTGGGGTGGGATATCATCGGCTGCTCCTTGGTCTGGGTGGGGTCGGAAAAGACCGGTGGCGCCGCACGGAGGGTCCGGCAGCGTACGCAGGCTACAACAGCCTCATGACAGTTCGGTTCCGGCCTGGCCCAGTCGATTTTCAGCCAGCGGCGGCGTTGCGGGCGACGACTTCCAGATAGGCGGCCTGCAATTCCTGGCGCACCGGTAGCCGCTTCTGTGCTGCTTCCGACAGCGGCACGCCGAGATGGTCGGTGCGCAGCTCTTCCATGAAGCGTTCCCACATTTCGGGGCCGCCGGTTTCAAGAAGCTCGGCGCGGATGCCGAGCTCTTCGCTGACCGGCAGCCATTTGCGGCCCCAGGCGGCGATGGCGGCGAAGACGGGCAGCAACTCGATGGCCATCTCGGTCAGGCTGTAGATTGCCTTTTGCTTGTGGCTGGGGTCGTCGGCCTTGCTGATCAAGCCCTCGGCCACCAGCCGCTTCAGCCGGTCGGCGAGGATGTTGGAGGCGATGCCTTCCTCCGACTGGGTGAGCAGCTCGCGGAAATGCCTGCGGTTGCCGAACATCATGTCGCGCAGGACGATCAGGCTCCATTTGTCGCCGACCACCTCAAGGGTGAGGTTGATCGGACAACCCGACCGGTGATGCTCGCTCATGACAGTTGCTCCAGAAAACCAGTTGCAATGTAAAATCGGTCGCCCTATCTTGCAACTGATTAGTAAATGCAATCGGTTTTGACCGGCGGTTTGCTGGCGACCTTGTACTGCGCCCCAAGGAGGCGAGGATGAATACGGGAATGGATCGCCGTACGGTGATGAAGGGTGCCGCCCTTTCGGCGCTTCTGGTCCCCACAATGGCATCGGCACAGCAGGAACAGTCGGCCGCGGACGTGGCGACCGTGACTGCAAAATCAGGGAAAACGACGATGACGACGGGCAATTTCTCCGCCGACCGGCTCGAGCGGATGCGCAAGGTGATGGCCGGGCATGTCGAAAGCGGTGCTGTACCCGGACTGGTGTGGGCGGTGAGCCGCGGCGGCGAGACCCATATCGAGGCTGCCGGCACGCTTTCGCTCAACGACGGCAAGCCGATGCGCAGCGACACCATCTTCCGCATCGCTTCGCTGACCAAGCCGCTCACCGCGACAGCGGCCATGATCCTGGTCGAGGAAAGCCGCCTCAGGCTCGACGATCCCGTCGACAAGTGGCTGCCGGAACTAGCCGACCGCAAGGTGCTGAAGACAGTCGGCGGTCAGCTCACCGATACCGTGCCGGCCATCCGCCCGGTCACGCTGCGCGACCTGCTCACCTTGCGCTTCGGTCTGGGCGCGATCATGGTTTATCCCTTCGCCTATCCGCTGCAGTTTGCGATGGAAGAGGCTGGCATCGCCCCGAGCGCCGACCTGTTCAAGGGCTCACCCGACGCCTTCATGAAGGCTGTGGGCAGCCTGCCGCTCGCCCACCAGCCCGGTGAGGGTTGGCTCTACCACACCGGGCTCGACGTTGCCGGCGTGCTGGTCGCGCGCGCTGCGGGCCAGCCGCTGTCCACCTTCATGCAGGAGCGTATTTTCGCGCCGCTCGGCATGAAGGACACCGGTTTCCATGTGCCTGCCGACAAGATCGGCCGGCTCGCCACGGCCTATTCGCGCGACTTCCAGACTGGCAAGCTCGGCGTCTATGACGAGGCATCGGGTGGCCGGTTTGCCAAGCCAGTCACGTTCGAATCCGGCGGCGGCGGCCTGGTCTCGACTGCCGAAGACTATCTCGCCTTCCAGCGGATGCTGCTTGGCAAAGGGCAGCTCGGCAGCGAGCGCATCCTGTCGCGCGCATCGGTCGAGCTGATGACGACCGACCAGTTGACAGCGGCGCAGAAGGACAGCGCGGCTATGTTCTTCAACGGCAGTTCGGGCTGGGGGCTCGGCATGTCGGTGGCGCTCAAGCGTGACAATCTCTGGATGTCACCGGGGCGTTTCGGCTGGGACGGCGGCTATGGCACCTCTGCCTATGCCGATCCGGTCGAGGATCTGGCCGGCATCCTGCTCACCCAGCGGCTGATGGATTCGCCGCAGGCGCCTGCGCATTACACCGACTTCTGGACCTCGGCCTATCAGGCCCTCGTCTAGAGCATTTTCGCTTTTTCTTCAAATCGCGAAAACGCTCTGTCTCTTTGTCTGGACGCAATTCCGGACGGAAAACCGCTACGCACTTTTCCTGGAATTGCTCTGGGATCTGACGCTGCCGGCCTACTTGCCGGCAAGGATGTCCTTGATCAGCTTGTGGCAGCGCTCCGCCATGAAGTCGAGAAGCAGCCGGACCTTCGGGTCCTGCAGCTTCTTGTGCGGATAGACGGCGGCGAACTGCACCGGCGTCGGCGGCGTCTGCGGCAGGATGACCTTGAGCCGCTGGTCGCGGATGAAGGGTTCGACCTCGAAGCGAGGTTTGTTGATGATGCCGCGGCCGGCAAGGGCCCAGCCCGTCAGCACGTCGCCGTCGTCCGAATCAAAGGGCCCGTGCACTTCGAACTTCGTCGGCCCGCCCGGTGTCTCCAGGGTCCAGAAGAATTCGCGCGCGCCGGGATAACGCAGCATCAGGCAGTCGTGCTTCTTGCCGATCAGTTCGTGCGGGCTCTGCGGCTCTCCGCGTCGCTCCAGATATTTCGGCGAGGCGACCAGAACGCGCTCGCACTCCATGATGCCGCGCATCCGGAGGCTGGAATCCTCGATGACGCCAAGCCGGAAAGCCACGTCGAGGCCTTCCTTGAGGATGTCGACATTGTGGTCGGACAAGCGGAGCCTGACCTCGATATCAGGGTACTTGTCGTGGAATTCAGGAATGCCCGAGGCAACCAGCCGCCGGCCGAGGCCGAGGGGTGCCGTGACCCGGATGGTGCCGCGCGGCTGGCCGGAAAGAGCTGCGACCGCGGCCTCGGCCTCGGTGATGGCGTCCAGCACCTGCTTGGCGCCGGTGTAAAAGACGTTGCCGTGCTCGGTCGGCATCAGCTGGCGCGTCGTGCGGTTGAACAGGCGCACGCCGAGATGCTTTTCCAACTCCTTGATTCTGTTGGACGCGACAGCCGGCGAAATGCGCATGTCGCGGCCCGCGGCGGAAAGATTGCCGAGTTCCACGACGCGAACGAAGACAGCGATGTTATCAAGGTATGCCATGCGTGCCCCGGTTCCATAGCCGGCTTATGCCGCGCAATGCCACGTTAGTATTTTCCAGATTTTTTTGAAAGTCATCGCGAATCCTTCCTCTTCCGCGAGGCATCAGGCATCGTAAGATCGCTGATGCTGCGAAAAGGGACGGCGGATGTACGACTTGGCGTTTTTCATGGAGTGGGCGAGCTTCGCCGTGCGGTGGCTGCATGTCATCACCGCGATGGCCTGGATCGGCTCATCATTCTATTTCATCGCGCTCGATCTCGGGCTGCGCAAGCATGACGCCTTGCCCGTGGGCGCCCATGGCGAGGAGTGGCAGGTCCACGGCGGCGGCTTCTACCACATCCAGAAATACCTGGTCGCGCCGGCGCAGATGCCGGAGCACCTGACATGGTTCAAGTGGGAGTCCTACGCCACCTGGCTGTCGGGCTTCACGCTGCTCTGCCTGGTCTATTACGGCGGCGCCGAATTGTTCCTGATCGACCGCAACGTGCTCGACGTGTCGGCGCCCATCGCCATCGCCATCTCGCTGGCTTCGATCGGCCTCGGCTGGATCATCTACGACCTGCTCTGCAAGTCTAAGCTCGGCGACCACGACACGCTTCTGATGATCATCCTCTATGCGGTGGTGGTGTTCATGAGCTGGGGCTACACGCAGCTGTTCACCGGCCGCGCCGCCTTCCTGCATCTCGGCGCCTTCACGGCGACGATCATGTCGGCCAACGTCTTCATGGTCATCATCCCGAACCAGAAGATCGTCGTCGCGGACCTCATCGCCGGCCGCAAGCCCGACCCGAAATACGGCAAGATCGCCAAGACACGCTCGACGCACAACAACTACCTGACCCTGCCGGTCGTGTTCCTGATGCTGTCGAACCACTACCCGCTGGCGTTCGGCACGCAGTTCAACTGGGTCATCGCCTCGCTGATCTTCATCATCGGCGTGCTGATCCGCCACTACTTCAACACCATCCACAAGCGCGCCGGCAACCCGCACTGGACCTGGCTGGCCGCGACCTTGCTGTTCATCGTCATCATGTGGCTGTCGACGGTGCCCAAGGTTCTGACCGGCGAGGACAAGAACGCCGCCGTCACCACAACGCCTTTCGTCGCGTCGGCCGAATTCCCCAAGGTACGCGATACCGTGCTCGGCCGCTGCGCCATGTGCCATGCCGCCGAACCATCCTATGAGGGCATCTACCACGCGCCGAAGGGTGTTATTCTCGAGACCGACGGCGCCATTGCCGAGCATGCCCGCGAGATCTATCTGCAGGCCGGCCGCAGCCACGCCATGCCGCCCGGAAACGTGACCCAGATCACACCGGAGGAGCGGGCACTGCTCGTCGCCTGGTACGAACAGGCCCGCAGGAACTGACGGCCCGGAACTGACCGGCCAACGGCCGTTCGCAGACCTTGAGGCCGGCCACACTCAAGCTGGCCCGAACTGAAAGCTGGATTTGCCATGACCACGACCCTTCTCCGCGGCCGCACCCTTTCGTTCCTGCGCTGGCCCGACAGTGCCGACGACCATGCCGCCTACGCCTATGAGGAAGACGGCGCGGTGCTGATGCGGGACGGCAAGATCGCCGCCGTCGGCGGTTACGCCCAGGTCGCGGCCCAGGCCGGCAGCAATGTCCAGCTCATCGATCATCGCCCGCATCTCATCCTCCCAGGATTTATCGACGCGCATGTGCATGTGCCGCAGATGCAGATCATCGCCGCCTACGGCGCCGAGCTGCTGGAATGGCTGAACAAATATACCTTCCCGGAAGAGACCAAGTTCATCGACGCCCAGCACGGCCGCCGCATCGCGCGCCTGTTCCTCGACGAGGTGGTGCGCCAGGGCACGACGACGGTCGCCGCCTATTGCTCCGTTCACAAGCAGTCGGCCGAGGCGTTCTTCGCCGAATCGCATGACCGCAACATGCTCAACATCGCCGGCAAGGTGATGATGGACCGCAACGCGCCCGATGGCGTGCTCGACACGCCGCAGGCGAGCTATGACGACAGCAATGCGCTGATTGCGGAGTGGCACGGCAAGGGTCGCCAGCACTATGCGATCACCCCGCGCTTCGCCATCACCTCGACGCCCGAGCAGATGGAAATGGCGGGGCAGCTGGCGAAGGAGCATCCCGGCCTGCACATCCAGACGCATCTGTCGGAAAATCACGCCGAGATTGCCTTCACCCAGGAACTTTATCCCTGGTCGCGCGACTACACCGACATCTACGACCACTACGGCCTGCTCGGTCAGCGCACGCTGCTCGGCCATTGCATCCATCTCGGCGAGCGCGAATCCGACGCGATCTCCGAACATGGCTCGATCGCCGTGTTCTGCCCGACCTCCAACCTGTTCCTTGGCTCGGGCCTCTTCGACTACCAGCGCTATCGCCGGCGCGAGAAGCCGTTGCGTATCGCGACTGCGACCGACGTCGGCGGCGGCACCAGCTATTCGATGCTGCGCACCATGGACGAAGCCTACAAGGTCATCGCGCTCAACGGCGAGAAGCTCAACCCGCTGGCGTCCTATTGGCAGCTGACGCGCGGCAATGCCGAGGCGCTGTCGATCTCCGACAAGGTCGGTACGCTCGACGTCGGCACCGACGCCGACATCGTCGTGCTCAATTCGCGCGCCACGCCGGGCATGCGGCTCAGGATGGAGCGCTGCGGCACGCTGGCCGAAGAGCTGTTCCTGCTGCAGACGATGGGCGACGACCGTGCTGTGGTCGAGGTCTATGTCGCGGGCGCGCCGGCAAAGTCGGTGATGGACAAGGCGGCCTGACCTTGCGTCATTGGCCTGCGTCTGCCATGTGACCTCTGGTCTGAAGGAGGAGCGGACGATGGCAACTGCCGATGATGTGAAGAAGATCGCCGAGCAGGAGACCCGGCTGGTCTTCGATGGCTTCGACGAGGCGACAGCCTACGAGATCGGCTCGGCCATCCGCTCCCGCGGGCTCGCCGAGAAGTTCCCGATCGTGGTCGATATCAAGCTGTGGGACCGGACGCTGTTTTACTGCGCGCTGCCGGGTTCGACGTCGGGCAATTCCGAGTGGACGCGCCGCAAGATCAATGTGGTCAAGATGTTCCACCGCAGCAGCTACCGCATGGTGCTGACCAAGGCGCGCGAAGACCGCACCTTCCCGGTGGGCGAGGCCCTGCCGATAGAGGACTATGTGCTCGCCGGCGGTGGATTCCCGATCCGGATCAAGGGCGTCGGCGTTATCGGCGTCATTGCCGTGTCCGGCCTGCCCGAGCGGCAGGACCACGAGGTGGTCGTGGCGGCAATCGCCGACCATCTGGGTGTTCCCAGGCAGGAAGTGGCGCTCGGGCCGGTATGATTTGAAAACAGCGCTGCCGCCACCCTTACCTTCTCCTAGTGAACGGCGGGGCGAGGGGGCGTCGACGTAGCGGCTTGCGCCTTAGGTGCCGGCCCTTCGACAAGCTCAGGACGGGACGAGTGGCGGCGCGACATGAACAGACAAAGCGACTGATAGTGAGAGTCCGGATGGCCATGACCGACCCCAAGCAGTTTCTGACCAGCATCTTCGAAGCGGCCGTCGCCGCCGCCGATCCGGAGCTCACCATCCGCCGCCACCTGCCGGAAAAACCCAAGGGCCGGACCATCGTCATCGGCGCCGGCAAAGGCTCGGCCCAGATGGCTGCCGCATTTGAAAAAGCCTGGGACGGGCCGCTGGAAGGCGTGGTGGTCACCCGCTACGGCTTTGCCGCCCCTTGCGAGCGCATCAGGATCGTCGAGGCGTCGCACCCGGTGCCGGACGCCAACGGTCTCGAGGCGGCGAAACTTCTGCTTGAGACGGTTTCCGACCTGACCGAGGACGATCTCGTCGTTGCGTTGGTCTCGGGCGGCGGCTCGGCGCTGCTGCCGTCGCCGGCCGGCAGCCTGACGCTTGCCGACGAGATTGCCGTCAACGAGGCGCTGCTCGCCTCCGGCGCGCCGATCTCGGCGATGAACACCATCCGCAAGCACATTTCGGGCATCAAGGGAGGCCGGCTGGCGGCCGCCGCTTGGCCGGCGCGCGTCGTCTCGCTGGTCGTCTCCGACATTCCCGGCGACAATCCGGCGCTCGTCGCCTCTGGGCCGACTGTGCCTGACGAGGCGTCCCGCGCCGACGCGCTTCGCCTGATCGAAACCTACCGCATCGCACTGCCCGCCAATGTCATGGCTCACATCAACTCGGCTGCCGCCGATGCGCCACAGCCGAGCGACCCGCGTTTTGCCCGCAACGAGGTGCATGTCATCGCTTCCGCCGCCGTGTCGCTCGACGCCGCCGCCGAGGCAGCGCGCAAGCGGGGCGTTGAAACCGTCATCCTCTCCGACGCCATCGAAGGCGAGGCGCGCGAGGTCGGCGGCGTGCATGCGGCCATCGCCCGCGAGGTCGCGACCCGCAACCGGCCGTTCAGCAAGCCTGTGCTGATCCTGTCCGGCGGCGAAACGACCGTGACGCTCCGTGCCAAAGGCAAGGGTGGCCGCAACAGCGAATTCCTGCTCGCCTTCGCCATCGGTATCGACGGTCTTGAGGGCATCGACGCGCTGGCCGCCGACACCGACGGCATCGATGGCTCCGAAAACAATGCCGGCGCCTTTGCCGACGGCTCGACCGTCTCGCGCATGCATCGCCTTGGCGTCGACGCCAAGGCGATGCTCGCCGGCAACAATGCCTGGACGGCGTTCAACTCGGTGGGCGATCTTTTCGTCCCTGGGCCAACCGGCACCAACGTCAACGACCTCAGGGCGATCCTCATCCGCTAGAAAGCTTCCGCCCTTCGTCCGAACGAGAGGGCGTTTCTCCGAACCGGCGGTTCGTCCTGATATGATCTGGCCCGGCTCCGCTTGGCTCGGTGCTACGCGGCAATCATCGCCCGAATGGCCCTCATGTCCTCGGCGAAGCGGGTACGCTCGGCTGCCGCCTCCTGCGGGTCGTGGAGACGCAGGATGTAGGACGGGTGGATCGTCAGGAACACCGCGAGGCCGTCGTCGCGTTCGATGGTCTGGCCGCGCTGCCGGGTGATCGCTACCGGCGCCTCCAGCAGCGACTGGGCAGCGGTCGCGCCGAGCGCCACCACCAGCTTCGGCTTCAGCAGCGTCAACTCCTGCGCCAGCCACCAGCGGCAGGCCTGCACCTCGCCGGCATTGGGCTTGCTGTGGATACGGCGCTTGCCGCGCGGCTCGAACTTGAAGTGCTTGACCGCGTTGGTGACATAGATCGCCGTGCGGTCGATGCCGGCTTCGCCGAGCACCGCGTCGAATATCTTGCCGGCCGGGCCGACGAAGGGCCGGCCCTGCAGGTCTTCCTGGTCGCCGGGCTGCTCGCCGACGAACACCAGTTCGGCGGTATCAGGGCCTTCGCCGAACACCGTCTGCGTCGCTTCGCTCCATAGCGGGCAGCGCCGGCACTGGCTTGCCTGCTGGCGCAAAGCGTCGATAGATCGAGCCGCGGTCTCGGCAACAGCTTCGGCTGAGGGCCAGTGCCTGGCCTGTATCGCCTGGTGATGCGCTGCGGGCATGGTCGGCATCCTCGCGATCATCTCGCGGGCCGCCTCGTCGGCGCCAGCGATCAGATCCGGAATGAGCGAGGCCTCGGGCAGGTTCCGCCAGTATTTCTTGGGCATCTCCGATTGCATCGCCTTCACCTTCAGGCGGGCCGGGTTGAAGATGTTGGCGAAATAGGTCCGCCACATCTCCTCCGACTGGTCGGCGGTGGGCGCGTCGTTCTTAGAGGCACCGGGGCCGAACGCCAGTCTTTCGCGGTCCCATTCGGCCGAGCCATGGGGCGTCAGGATTGCCCAATGCATGCCGGTGAAGCGGCGCACGAAGAACGGGGCGGCCAGTTCGAGGATGAAATGATCGGGCTCGAACCAGGCGACGAAACACTCGTCGTTTCCATCGCCGATCTTCCTGAAGCGGACGAAGGCATGCATCTTGTGCTCGTCGCGCCGGACCGATTTCTCCATCGCCTCGAACCGGCGCACGTCCGGGTCGGAGGCGATCCGGAGCAGATGCGCTTCGCTGCGCTGCCGCCACAGCAACCGGTAGAGCAGGGCGAACCGCTCGCTGTCGCTGTGGCATGCGACGATGGTGGCACGCTCGACGAATTCTCGGGAGACCCTGAGTTCGACACCCGGCGTCGGCGCCGGCAGCTCGTCGCCTTCGCCGCCGATATGCCACTCGATGTCCTGGGGCTTCACCTCGTTGGTGCTCAGCCTGCGCGCGGCATCGCGCCAGCCGTCGAAGTCGGTCGGGCCGGTGAGGTGCACCGCATAGGCGGCCAGTGACAAAGCGGGCTGGCCGGTCATCGGAACAGCTCGAGTTGCTGCGGCTTCGGTGCGATCGTCTCGCGCAGCCGTGCTGCATCGGTGGCGGCGCCCGGTGACCAGCCGTCGGCGACGATGAACGGACGCACCTTGGCGATGGATTGGCAGAGACGGCCGACATCTTCCAAGCGCAACCGCTTGAAGCGGCGCGTCTCGATGATGCGCTCCACGGCGCGCGTGCCGAAACCCGGGATGCGCAGCAGCCTCTCCTTGTCGGCGCGGTTGACGTCGACAGGGAACGAGGCACGGTTGCGCAGCGCCCAGGCAAGCTTGGGGTCGATTTCCAGGTCGAGCATGCCGTCTGGCTGGCCGTCGAGGATTTCGCCCTGGTCGAAGCCGTAGAAACGCATCAGCCAGTCGGCCTGGTAGAGCCGGTGCTCGCGCATCAGTGGCGGCTTCCTGAGGGGCAGAGCGGAGGAGGCGTCGGGGATCGGGCTGAAGGCCGAATAGTAGACGCGTCGCAGTTGGTAGCTGCCATAGAGCCGGGCGCTGGTCTTGAGGATGCCGGCATCCGGCGTGGCGTCGGCGCCGACGATCATCTGCGTCGACTGGCCTCCCGGGGCAAAGCGCTCACGCGTCTTCGTCCGTAGCGTCGGCTCCGCCTTCTCCTCGATCTTCGAGCGCAGCTTTGCCATCGAGACACGGATCGTCTCCGGCCGTTTCTCCGGCGCCAGCCGCTTCACGCCCTCGTCGGTCGGCAGCTCGACATTGATCGACAGGCGATCGGCATAGAGGCCGGCCTTCTCGATCAACTCGGCGGACGCCTCGGGGATGGTCTTGAGATGAATGTAGCCGCCGAATTTCTCGTCGAGCCTCAGCCGTCGTGCCACCTCCACCATCTCTCCCATGGTCTCGTCGGGCGACCGGATGACGCCCGACGACAGGAACAGCCCCTCGATGTAGTTGCGCTTGTAGAAGTCCATGGTCAGCCGCACCACCTCGTCGACCGTGAAGCGGGCGCGGCGGACATTGGAGGAGGAGCGGTTGATGCAGTAGCTGCAGTCGTAGATGCAGAAATTGGTCAGCAGGATCTTGAGCAGAGAGATGCAGCGGCCGTCTGGCGCGTAAGAATGACAGATGCCCATGCCCTCGGTCGAGCCGATGCCGCCGGACTTGAGCGAGTCGCGCCCGCCGGCACCCGACGAAGCGCAGGAGGCGTCATATTTCGCGGCGTCGGAAAGGATCGCGAGTTTCTCGCGGGTCGAAAGAACTGCCATTTGTTCATGATATGTTCTTTTGGCTGGCGAGACCAGAGGCTTCGTCGGCGTGCGGCGAAATGTGATCGAAGCTGGGGAGGGATGGCGGGCGATTGTCCGCCATCCCCGGGAGTTCACACCTCGTGTAGATAGAGGTGGTAGTCCAGCTCGCTGACCGTGCGGGCGACGCGGAAATATTCGCTTTCCTTGATCGCCGTGAACGTGCGGTGCAGGTCGTGGCCGAGTGCGGTGCGCAGGAATTCCGAGGCCTTGGCGGCCTCGATGGCCGAGCGCCAGTCCGGCGGCATCACACTTTCGGTGCCTTCAGCCTGTTCGTAGCCGTTGCCTGAGGTTTCCGGGCCGGGATCGAGCTGTTCCTCCAGTCCCTTCGAGATGCCGGCGAGGATGGTCGCGGCGACGAGGTAGGGGTTGGCGTCGACGCCCGAGGGGCGGTGCTCGATGCGGCGGTTCTTGGCGTCGCCCGCCGGCACGCGCAGCGCAACCGAGCGGTTGTTGACGCCCCAGGTCGGCGCCACCGGTGCATAGGACTGTGACACGAAGCGGCGCCACGAGTTCGCGTGGGGGGCAAACACCAGCATCGATTCCGCCATCGTGTCGGCAAGGCCGCCGAGCGCGTGCAGCAGCTTCGGCTCCCAGGTGCCTTCTTCGGCTTCAGTGAAGACATTGCGGCCGTCGCTGTCGAGCAGCGAGACGTGGAAATGCATGCCCGAGCCGGCATATTTCTCGATCGGCTTGGCCATGAAGCAGGCAGTCACCCCGTGGCGGCGAGCCTGGGCGCGCACCAGCCGCTTCAGCATCAGCAGGTCGTCAGCCGCCTGCATCACGTCCTTGCGGTAGCGCAAAGTGAGCTCGTATTGGCCCGGCGCGTATTCCGAGATGACCGTCTCGGCCGGGATGCCTTGCACTTTTGCGGCAGCATAGATGTCGGAGAACAAAGGCTCCATGCCGTGCAGATGGTCGACCGAATAGACTTCGGTCTTGCCCGAGGCACGACCATCCAGCACTGCGCGGGCCGGCTGGACCTTGCCGTCGCCGTCGCGGTCGTTGGCGAGCAGGAAGAATTCGAGCTCGAAGGCGCCGGCGGGGTAAAGACCCTTTTCGGCCAGCCTGTCGACCTGGCGCTTCAGCGCCAGGCGGGGGTCCGAGGTCATCGGCGCGCCGTCGAGATGGAACATCGACATCAATACCTGGCCGCGGGCCGGGCTGGTGCCATGCAACGGCTTCAGCGTGCCCGGGATCGGCCATGCACGCAGGTCACCGTCGCCGGAATCCCAGATCAGGCCAGTTTCGTGGACGTCCTCGCCAGTGATGTCGAGGCCGAGGATCGAGATCGGCAGGTGGCGTCCGCCTTCGTACAGTCCCATCAGTTCATGGCGGCGAATGATCTTGCCGCGGCCGACGCCATTGGCGTCTGTCAGAACGATGTCGAAGGCTTCGATATCAGGGTTCGCGTCGAGGAAGGCTCTGGCCTCTTCGATGGTCGAGCCGGAAGGTGATGTCATGATGTCACTCAATTGTCCTTGTGCCTTGTCTCATGCCGTAAGACGGGCGGCAATATCGCCGAAAGCTGCAACCAGTCTGTCGACCTGCCGCGCTGTCGTCACCGGAGAGACCAGCATCATGTTGTGGAACGGCGCGATCAGCACGCCGCGATTGACCAGCGCCACATGCACGGCAGCCTCCAGTCGGGAGGCATGTGCGTGCTCGGCCTCGCCGCCATTGCGGAGCGGGCCGGGGGCGCAGATGAACTCGACACGTGCGCCGACACGCATCACGTGCCAGGGCAGTTTCCGTTTTCGGATCGCCTTGTCGAGGCCGGTTGCCAGCCGTTCGGCCAGCGTCTCCATGTGGGCGTAGTTTTCCTCGGTCATCACCTCTTCGAGCGTTGCGCGCATCGCCGCGAACTGAAGGGGATTGGCCGACAGCGTCGTGCCCATGCCGGAATAGCCCGGCTCCTTGGTGGCATTGTAGGCAGCGTAGCGGGCCGCGAGATCTTCGCTCATGCCCCACACGCTCGCCGGCACACCGCCGGCAACCGGCTTGCCGAGCACGAACAGGTCGGGCTCGAGATTGTGCTTTCTGGTGTAGCCGCCCGGGCCGGTCGAGATGGTGTGGGTCTCATCGATCAGAAGCAGCGTGCCGGCCTGTCGCGTCAGCGCGCGCACGCCTTCGAGGAAGCCGGGCTCGGGCAGCACCATGCAGGAGTTGGTCAATACAGGCTCAGTGATGACGCAGGCGACGTCGCCATGGCTCAGCGCCTTCTCCAGCGCCTCGAGATCGTTGAACTCGACAATACGCGTGCGCTGGGTGAGGTCGCGGAACTCGCCGGCGAGGCCAGGACGGTTGATCGGCTTGCCATCGTCGAGCCGCACCATCGTCTCGTCGACCGCGCCGTGGTAGCAGCCGTTGAAGACGAGGATCTTGTCGCGGCCGGTGACGGCGCGGGCGACGCGCAGCGCAAAGCGATTTGCGTCGGTCGCCGTCGTCGCGATCTGCCAGTGCGGCAGGCCGAAGCGTTTTGCCAAGAGCAGGCCAAGCGTGAGCGAATCCTCCGACGGCAGCATATAGGTCAGGCCGCGGGCAGCCTGCCGGCGGATGGCGCGGGCGACGGGCGCCGGCGAATGGCCGAACATCGAGCCGGTGTCGCCGAGGCAGAAGTCGGCCAGCTTGTTGCCGTCGACGTCGGTGATGGTGGCACCGCTCGCCTTGTCGACCAGGATGGGGAAGGGCGTCGGCCAGTCTTTCATCCAGTGCATCGGGACGCCGTTGAAGAACCCTGCCATGCCGTTGCCCAATGCGGCCTCCGATTTGGGCCGGGCGTGGCGGAAGATTTCCGCCTCCGTCGCTGCAAGCTCTGCGATGCGCGACAGCGGCACGCCGCCTTCGGTGGTTTCGGGTCGTTCGATGCGGTTCATCATGGCTCCCATTGGACAGACGGGCGCCACTCTAGCCAGCCGCCCCCACAAACGGCAACTGGCCGTTGTGCAGGTCTCTGTTGGCTCAGTGTCGCCTTCCGGTCCGTAGTCGCCGGCAACGATCATGACACTGTGCTTTGAGGGCAGGGGACGGTGCGTGTTATAGTATCACCCATGTCGATCCTGCTTGTGGCAGGCCCGGCCGGTGCCTCTGGCGGGCTGTCATGCGGTGCCAAGGATGAGGCAGTGAAACTGACCATCGAGAGTGGTGTCACTCGTGGGATGGGGAGCCCCGTTTTCAATTTCCGGGGCGAAATCGAAATCCTCGACAAGAGCGTTGCCGAAGACCTGCGCAAAATCAGCTTCGACGGTTCGCATCTGGCGCAATACTGGCTCGACGGTGAGGAGCTCAGGCTGATCGTCTATCGCGAGCGTGAGGCCGACAAGCCGCACGGCTATGTCGAGGTCATGGTCAAGACCAGGTCGGGCGACGATGGCGACTATATCGGCCAATACGCAGTCACCATCTACGACACGGACGGCACATCAGGCGGCGAAGGCAAGACCTTCAACTTTACCGGCCGGGCGACCTGCCTGGTGGAATAGGCTCGCGCTTGGCAAACTTCGCCTGATCAGTCCTGGTGCATGGCTGCGATAGCGCGCCGCATCAATGCGAGGAATGTCCGGCGCTCGTCTTCACTGAAGGCGGCGAGCGCTGCCTCATTTTGCGCCCGCGCCGCCTCGGTCGCGGGTCCACGCAGCGCCACGGCTCTCGGGGTCAGGTGAACGGATTGCGAGCGGCCATCGTCGGGCCTGGTGCGCCGCTCGATCAGCCCGTCGCGCTCCATCCGGGTCAGCGTGTTGGCCATGGTCGCCTGCTCGACGTCGAGCCGGCGCACCAGTTCGCTCTGGGTCAGCCCGTCCTCGTCCCACAGGGCCAGCAGGGTCATGAATTGCGCCGGTGCAAGGCCGAGGGGGCGGATGCGCTGTTGCAGGCCCTTGGCGAAGAGCCGCGCCATCTGGTTGGCGAGATAGCCGGCTGAGCGGTCTTTCTGGAAGGTCATGGCTTAGAAGTAGTCATTGAATAGCATGCTATTCAATGATATATAGCTTGCTATTGAAATCAGCGAGGCATGACGATGAAAGCCAAAGTCCATGCCGCGGCTGGTGCCGCGGCCCTGTTCGTGGTCGGCAGCTTCTGGCTGGCCACCGTTGCCACCGAATTGTCCGGCAATCGCGAAACCGTAGCTATTGCCAAGGCGGGCATACTCGCGGGCATGGCGGTGCTCATCCCGCTCATGATCGTGGCCGGCGCCTCCGGCTTTTCGCTGGCGAAGGGATGGAAGATCCCGGGGGTGCAGCGCAAGAAGCGTCGCATGCGCATCGTTGCTGCCAACGGCATTCTGGTGCTGCTGCCGTCGGCCTACGTGCTGGCCGGCTGGGCGGGGGAGGGCCGCTTCGACGCGGCCTTCTTCACCGTGCAGGTGCTGGAGCTTGCGGCCGGAGCCGTCAACATCGCGCTGTTGTCGCTCAACATGCGCGACGGCCTGGCATTGCGCCGCACGCCGTCGCGGGCGGTTCGCTATGGTTGAGATCAGCCCGCGATATCGATGACGCCGCAATCGCCGGCGGCACTGCCGAAGGCGATGCGGCGTTCGTCCTTGTCCCAGGCCATCGAGGTGATCGCGCCCTTGCCGGGGCGGCGCAAAAGCACCTCCTTGGAGTCGGCCAGGCGCACTGCCAGCACCATCCCGTCGTCGAAGCCGACTGCGACGATGTCTTCGCTCGGATGGCACGAGACCGTGGTCACCATGGCGTTGGCGCGGGTGCCGAGTTCCAGAGGCGCCTTGCCCATCGGGCCGTCCTTGCCTGTGAATGGCCAGACGATGGCCGCCGGCGCGCCGGAGCTCGCCAGCCACTTGCCCTTGGCGCTCCACGACAGGCTCTTCACCTTGGCGGGATAGCCGGTCATGCGCATGTGCTTGCCGTCGGCGAGCTTCCAGCCATGCAGCGCGTTTTCCTGCATTGATGTCACGACATAGGCGCCGTCGGGCGAAAAAGTGATGCCGGTGTGTGCGCCGTCCCACTGCAGCTCGGTCGGCGCGCCCTCGGCGGCCGGGAAATGCAGGGTCGCGCCATTGTAGCGGGCGACGCCGATGCGCATGCCCTTGGGCGAAAAGGCGATGCCTTCGGCAGAGCGCGGGTGGACATATTCCTTGATCTTGCCGTCGGCGAAGCGAACCCAGGCATTGCGGCCGCTGGCATAGGCGATGGCGCCTTGCGGGCCAGATGCCACCGATGTCACCCACTTGCGGCCGGCGCTGGCCAGCTCTTCGGCCGATCCTGCGGACGAAAGCGACATCACCTTGCCGTCTTCGCCGCCCGTGATCAGCAGGTCGTTCTTGGCTGTCGTGGTCGCTGCCAGCAGCCCGTCATGCAGCTTCAGCGACTTCTGGCCGTGGTCGAGCCAATGCACCATGCCGTCGGCGAGCGCAAAGAAGGGGATGTTGTCGAGGAAGGCTGCGGCAACGCAATGGCCTTCGAGATCAAGCGGGGCGACTGTCGGCATGATTTTGTAACGTCCGGTCGGGTTGCGGGTACTTGCAAGCACCCCCTCACCGGCTCGCTGCGCTCGCCACCTCTCGGGGGAGAGGAAGCGCCAATCGCCGAAGCAGCGATTCCCGTCCCTCACGAAGTGGGGGAGAGGTGGCGAGCGTAGCGAGCCGGTGAGGGGGCCTTACTCGACCTCGTCACGGCTCGCAAGGATTGAGGGCAGCTTACGCCGCCTGGCAGGCCTCGAAGCTGCGCGTCAGGCGCTCGGCGTCGAGCTCGCGGCCGATGAACACCAGCCTGCTCTCGCGCTTCTCGCCATCTTTCCAGGCACGCTGGTGGTCGCCCTCGATGATCATGTGGACGCCCTGGAGCACGTAGCGGTCCGGATCATCCTTGATGGCGATGATGCCCTTGAGGCGCAGGATGTTGGGGCCTTCCATCTGGGTGATCTTTTCGATCCAGGGGAAGAACTTCTTGGGGTCCATGTCGCCGCCGCGCAGCGACACCGACTTCACCGTCACATCGTGGATCGGCGACACCGCGCCATGGTCGTGGTCATGATCATGATCATGGTGGTGGTGATCATGATCATGGTGGTGATGATGGTCGTGGTCGCAGTTCGGGCCACATTCATGATCGTGGTCATGGTCATGGTCGTGATCGTGCGCGTCGAGGAAATGCGGATCGTCGGCAAGCACGCGCTGCAGGTCGAAGGCGCCGCGGTCGAGCACCTGGTCGAGCGCCACGCCGGCGCGGGTGGTGCGATGGATCCTGGCGGTCGGGTTGATGGCGCGGATGGTTGCCTCGACCTGGCGCAGCTCGTCCTCGTTGACGAGGTCGGTCTTGTTGAGCACGACGACGTCGGCGAAGGCGATCTGGTCCTCGGCCTCGCGAGAATCTTTCAGGCGCAGCGGCAGGTGTTTGGCGTCGACCAGGGCGACAACGGCGTCGAGCTTGGTCTTGGAGCGGACGTCGTCGTCCATGAAGAAGGTCTGGGCAACCGGCACCGGATCGGCAAGGCCGGTGGTCTCGACGACGATGGCGTCGAACCGGCCGGGCCGGCGCATCAGGCCTTCGACGACGCGGATCAGGTCGCCGCGCACGGTGCAGCAGACGCAGCCATTGTTCATCTCGTAGATTTCCTCGTCGGATTCCACGATCAGGTCGTTGTCGATGCCGATCTCGCCGAATTCGTTGACGATGACCGCATAACGCTTGCCGTGGTTCTCGGACAGGATGCGGTTGAGCAGGGTCGTCTTGCCGGAGCCGAGATAGCCGGTCAGCACGGTGACGGGGATTTGGGTCTGAGCTTCGGTCATGGTCGTCCTCGGGGTCGAATAGAGGCTCCATATAGGATGCCGGAGAGGCTTTTGCACGTCTCAAACGGCAGTAGAGTTTCGGCCAGCGAGATTACCGAAAATTCATTAGGCCTGCGGCCCGGCCGTTCCTAGATTGCCTGGCGGGGCGGGGGCACCGACCCCAACAAAGGAGCCGGGCGCCTATGCCTGAAAAACCTGTCAATCTTTCGCGCCGCCGGGCGCTTGGCCTGATCGCGGTAACGGCTGGCGGCAGCGCCTTGCTGTCGGCGCGCGCCTTTGCCCAGCAGGCCTCGCCGCGGGCAGGCACGTCGCTGCTCATGCCCGGGGCGGGTGTCTGCATGCTGACGCCCGAGACGACGGAAGGCCCGTATTATTTCGATCCGGCGCTCGAGCGCGCCGACATCACCGAAGGGCGCAAGGGCATCGACCTGATGGTGCGGCTGCAGGTGGTCGACCAGGACTGCCGACCGATCGAGGGCGCCCGCGTCGACCTCTGGCATTGCGATGCCAAAGGGCATTATTCCGGCTATCCCGGCCAGGGCGACAAGCGCGATGTCGACACGTCGGGCGAAAAATTCCTGCGCGGCTGGCAAAGCACCGGCAAGGACGGCATCGTCGCCTTCAGGACGATCTATCCCGGCTGGTATCGCGGCCGCACCACCCATATCCACTTCAAGGCGGTGCCCAGGGACGGCGAGGTGCTGACCGGGCAGATGTTCTTCCCCGACGATCTCAGCGAACACATCTACATGACCGCTCCGCCCTACAACGAGCGGCAGGGCGTGCGCGACACCATGAATGTCGACGACGGCATCCTGCGCCGGGCCGGGCAGGGCGTGCAGAGTGCCGTGCGTGAAGTCGACGCCGCCTACGAGGCGCTGATGATCATTGCGGTGAAGCGCGCCGGCTAAGTCTTTTCGCCGGAAATTTGCCGGCGAAGCATTCCTGTCATCGAACTGTAACATCCGTCTGGCAAGACGCGCTCGCAGGTGGTTGGTTGCCGGCAAAGCGACATGGCAACGATCGCACGCGAAGGTGATTGCCAACGGCCGCGCGGTAACTATTCTCGACCATCACGGTGCGAGGCGTGGCGCAGGAGATGCGGATGTCCAAGTCCAACAAAGGCGCGGCGATGAACCGGCTTCACCATGTGGCCCGGCTGGCGCGCACGACGCTCGCTGCACGGCTGCTCACGCATGGTTTCTACGCCGGCCAGGACCAGATCATGCTGTCGCTGCACGACGAGGACGGCCAGACGCCCGGCCAGCTTGCCTCGCGCCTCGGCGTTCGTCCGCCGACCATCACCAAGACCATCAACCGTCTGCAGGCGCAGGGCTTTCTCGAAAAGCGCGCCTCCGACACCGATGCACGCCAGGCCCACATCTACCTGACCGATACCGGCAGGGACGCCATCCGTGCCGTCGAGAAGTCGGTCAAGAAGACCGAAAAGCAGGCGCTCAGGGGCCTGGACAAGAAGGACGTGAAGCAGCTGACGAAGCTGTTGCTGCGTATCGAGGCCAATCTGTCGGATCTCGCCATCATTGACGACGAGGTCACCGGCAGCGACGCTGAGCCGGCTGCCGAAGCCGAGCACGAGGTCGAGGCCGAAGCGGCCGAATAGGCCGTTTCTCGATTGGACCACCAGTTTTGCCTTGCCGGGCGGCGGTCATTGGCGCATTAGAGCGCCGGGCGTTCGAATGGACGCACAAAGGACGTTCTAACTTGTTGAATCGGCGCATCGTGCCTTCCTGGCCGATGCGCTAGCCTGATGACCTCCGTCCCATTTTCCGGCCCGCCAGCGTGACCTCCCAAAAACCAGCAGAGACCGCAACGCCAACCTCGGCGATCCTGCTGATATTCGCCTCGGGCCTGGTCTTCTCCTTTCTCGATACCAGCGCCAAGCACCTGGTCACCTCGGGCCTGGCCGCACCTTTCGTCACCTGGGTGCGCTTCGCCGTCCATGCCGTGCTGGTGCTCGTGCTGTTCAAGGCCTGGCGGCGGCCGGAGCGGTTGGTGCCTCAGAGCCTGTCGATGCAGATTCTGCGCGCCGTCTTCATGTTCGGCTCGACGATCTTCAACTTTGCCGCCCTGCAGACGCTGCAGCTGGCCGAGACGGTGTCGATCAATTTCGCCAGCCCCATGGTCATCACCGCACTCGCCGGCCCGATGCTGGGCGAGTGGGCCGGCTGGCGGCGCTGGCTCGCTGTCGGCGTCGGCTTCCTCGGCGTCATCGTCATCACCCGGCCGGGTTTTGGCGGCTTCGGCATCGGCCACCTGTTTTCGATCTGCGCGATGCTGAGCTCGTCGCTCTACAACATCCTGACCCGCAAGATGGGCGGTACCGAAACGGCCGAAAGCCTGATCCTCTATTCGGCGGTCGTGCCGGCCATCTTCATGCTGCCGGCGCTGCCGCTCGCAGGCTCGATGCCCGCCCATCTCTATGACTGGCTGGTGCTGTTCGGGCTCGGCGTGTTCGGCGGCTTCGGCCATTGGCTGCTGATCAAGGCCTACATGCGCGCCACTGCCACGGCACTTGCGCCCTATCCCTATCTGCAGATGGTGTGGATGATCATTCTGGGTTGGCTGGTGTTCGACCAGCTGCCTGACCGCTGGACCCTTGCCGGGGCCACGATCATCGTCGGTAGCGGCCTCTATATCATCCATCGCGAGCACACGCTGCGGGTCCGTAACCGTGCGGCACTCAATGCCGAAGCCGAGGAGCTGGCAAAAAAGCTTTGATTTGCCGTTGAACAATGGCATAGGGCTTTAAACGGTTTAAAAGACCGTCCGTTCACGCTTGCGGATGGAGGGCCCGCTGGCTCAGAAGATCAAGCTTTCGACGATTGCCGACGCACTCGGCGTCTCGACCGCGACTGTGTCGCTGGCCTTGCGCGACAGCCCGCTCGTCGCCGACGTCACCCGTGACCGCATCAAGCAGCACGCCCGCGAGATCGGCTACATCTACAACCGCCGTGCGGCCAGCCTGCGCACCTCGCGCTCCGGCATCGTCGGGGTCGTCGTGCACGACATCATGAACCCGTTCTATGCCGAGATCCTGCGCTCGATCGAGAGCGAGCTGGACCGCAGCCGGCAGACCTTCATCCTGTCCAATCACTATGACGATCTCGAAAAGCAGCGCACCTTCGTCGACACGCTGCTGCAACTCGGCGCCGACGGCGTGATCATGTCGCCGGCCATCGGCACGCCGCCCGAGGACATCATCATGGCCGAGGAGAACGGACTGCCGGCGGTGCTGATCGCGCGCTCCGTCGAGGGCGCCGAGGTTCCTGTCTTCCGCGGCGACGATGCCTATGGCACCGCGCTCGCCACCAATCATCTGATCTCGCTCGGCCACAAGCGCATCGCCATGATCGGCGGCACCGACCAGACCTCGACCGGCCGCCATCGTTATCAGGGCTATCTCAATGCGATGGAGGCAGCCGGGCTCGAAGTGCTGCCGTCATGGCGCATCGCCGGCCCGCGCACCAAGCAGGGCGGGTTCGAGGCAGCGGGGCAGTTCCTGGCGCTCAAGGACAAACCGACAGCCGCCTGCTGCTGGAACGATCTCGTCGCCATCGGCCTGATGAACGGCATCGCCCGTGCCGGTCTGGTGCCAGGCATCGACGTTTCCGTCACCGGCTATGACGACCTCGAGGAAGCCGAGATCGCAACGCCGGCGCTGACCACCGTCTGGAACGGCCAGCGCGAGGTTGGCCGCCGTGCGGCGAGCGCCCTTCTCGACAAGCTCAACGGCCAGCAGGTGCGTCCGTCGCAGGAGCTGATCAAGCCGGAGCTGCATGTCCGTCAGTCGACGGGCAAGCCTAGGGAACGAGCTTAGGTCGGCGGCCTTGTAGCGCTTGGGCTCGTAGCGCTTGGGTTCCTCGCCCTGCGAAATGGGGAGGGGTGGTTCGCGCAGAGAACCGGAGAGGAGTTGTTGCCAAAGCGGAGACCGCATTTGGCAACACGCGGATACTACTCCGCCGCGGCTCGTGCCGCAGTCCGCGCCACCGCATGGGCCCGCACGGCATCGCCAAACGCCTTGAAGATGCGCTGCGAGACATCGTCCGACTTGACCCAATATTCGGGGTGCCACTGCACGCCCACCGCAAAGGCCCTGGAATCGCGCACCGACACGGCCTCGACCGTGCCGTCGGGCGCAACCGCCTCGACCTGCAGCTTCGAGCCGAGCCGTTCGACCGCCTGGCGGTGGACCGAGTTGACCAGGATGTCGCCGGGGCCGAACACGCCGGCGAGGCAGCTGCCCGGCTTGATCGTCGCCGTCTGGCGAATGGCGAAACGTTCGTCCTGGTTGTCGCTGACGGGGGCGCGGTGATCGTCGATGCCCTCGCGTTCCTGGATCTCGGTGGCGAGCGAGCCGCCAAGCGCGACGTTGAGCTCCTGGATGCCGCGGCAGATGGCAAGCAGCGGCACGCCGCGCTCGATCGCCTTGCGGATCAGGGGCATGGTGGTGGAATCGCGGGCGAAGTCGTAGGGCCCGTTGGCTTCCGTCGCCTCTTCGCCGTAAAGGCGCGGATCGACATTGGATTTCGAGCCGGTCAGCATGACGCCGTCGACCGACGACAACAGCTCGTCGAGGTCGAGGCGGTCGCCGAAGGACGGCACCAGCACAGGCAGCACGCCGGCACCCACAATCGCCGCCTCCAGATATTGCTGGGGCGCTGCATGCCAGGTGTAGTTCTCGAACTGCCTGACGTCTGTCGATACGGCGACGAGCGGCTGGTGCATGATGGGACCTTCCAAACAACTGAGGTAACGAGGCAGGAATGCCTTGTCGCGGCGGCTGCCTGGATGTCAGCTTATCTGCTCGCGGTCGGGTCGCTGTCCAATCGTCATTGGCAATGCGCCGCATAAGCGAGCGCTATCGAGGCCAGAATTCCAGGATAAGTAGGCCCTAGGCCTGCGGCGCGCCGAGCTCGATCCAGACTGGCGCGTGGTCGCTGGCGTCGGCAAGGCCCCTGACGTCGCGGTCGATGCCGGCGGCTGTGAGGCGGCCGGCGAGATCGGGGCTCAGGAGCAGGTGATCGAGGCGCAGGCCGGCGTTGCGCTGCCACCTGTTTCGCCGATAGTCCCAGAAACTGTAGACGCCGTCGCCGGGAAAGGCCCTGCGGATGCTGTCGGTCCAGCCTTGCTCGAGCAGTGCCTGGAACGCCGCGCGGCTCTGAGGCTGCACCAGCGCGTTGTCGTCATAGGAATGCGTCGCATAGACGTCGCGCGCTTTGGGCGCGATGTTGTAGTCGCCGGCGAGCACGACAGGTATGCCGGCGGCGAGCAGGGCTGCGGCGTGTGAATTGAAGCGCTTGTGCCAGGCGAGCTTGTAGTCGAATTTCGGCCCCGGCTGCGGGTTGCCGTTGGGCGCGTAGAGGCAGCCAACGAGAATGCCGCCCACCGCAGCTTCGATGTAGCGGCTCTGGTCATCGTCGGGGTCGCCGGGCAACTCCCATCGCGTCACCACAGGTTTTCCGTCCCTGGCCAATATCGCCACGCCGTTCCAGGCGCGCTCGCCGCGCCATACGGCGCCGTAGCCGGCGTCTTCGAGCGCCTTGGCAGGGAACTCGTCGTCGGCCGCCTTGAGTTCCTGCAGGCAGACGACGCCGGGTTTGGCCTGCTTCAACCACGCCAGCAGGTTTCCGAGCCTTCGGTTGATGTTGTTGATGTTGAAGGTGGCGATCTTCACGCCATTCGACCTAACGCTTCAGCTGCGCCGACCAAGACGCGACCTTGTCGGCCATCGATTTGAGATGGTCGGCGGCGGAGAAGCCCGAGATGCTCTTGCGCGGCTTGAGGTCGTGGTCGCCGTCTTCCAGCCAGAACAGCTCTATCTGGCCGGACAGGTCGTAGCCGGCGACCTCTTCGCGGGTGCCGAATTCGTCGCGGGTGCCTTGGACGATCAGCGCCGGCGTCTTCAGTCCCGCCAGATGCTTCGTTCGCAATTGTTCGGGGTTGGCCGGCGGATGGAACGGATAGCCGAGGCAGAGCAGGCCGGCGATCCTGCCTGCTGCGAACAGCTCGTCGGCGACCATGCTGGCGACGCGCCCGCCCATCGACTTGCCGCCGATGATGAGCGGGCCTTTGGCGCCGAGCTTTTCGATCGCAGCCTTGTATTCCGGGTTCAGCGTTTCCGCGCGCGGCGGCGGCTTTCGACCGGCCTCTGTGCGCCGGGCCGCCATGTAGGAAAACTCGAAGCGGGCGACGCGGAGGCCTTGTGCGGCCAGCGCCTTGGCGGTCGCCTCCATCGACGCCGAATCCATCGGCGCTCCCGCGCCATGCGCCAAAAGGATGGTGACGGCGGCGTTTTCGTCGCCGTTGAAGAGAAGTTGCGTGTCCATGTCAGCCGGCTGAACGTTTCCTGAGGTGGAGGTCGGCATACTGGATGCCTTTTTCGGCGGTGCGCGCCCATTCCGACGTGCTGTCGAGCTGGAGATAGGCAGACCACCAGTGCCGGGCCGCCGCGAGGTCGCCAGCCTGGTATTCGAGATTGGCGAGGTTGTAGACGGCGTCGGCATATTTGGGGTCGAGCGTCACGGCAGCCTTGAGATGACGCCGTGCCGTTGCGACCTTGCCCTGTTCGGCGAAAAGCCCGCCGAGATTGAACCAGGCTTCGACGAAATTCGGGTCGAGCTTGATCGCCTGCATGTAGGCACCCGCAGCCTCTGTCGTCAGCCCGCCGGCGCGCAGGCAGTTTGCCCGGTTGAAGGCGGCGATGCCATCGCCAGGGTCGGCTGCCAGATAGCGCCTGTAGAGTGCCGCCGCCTCAAGGTGGCGGCCTTCGTCCTCGGCTTCTTCGGCAAGGGAAAAAAGGGCCTCGATTTCGGTGTCGTTGGTCCGATCCAGCGGCAGCAGGCCCTGGCCGTCCAGTTCGGTCAGTTCGGTCCCCTGGCGCGCGTAGATCGCGTCCCCGTCCTCCGTGTGCAGGTTCAGCGCCGTCAGCGAGGCGACCGGCCCGGAACGACGGACGGACCGTGCGATCCGCCCCCAGCTCGCCCCGCCAACCAGCAGCCCGGCATATTTCCTGGCGAGGATCAGGTCGCGGAAGGAGTAGGGCTCCATATGGTGCTCGAAGGCGTCGAACAGGCTGAGAAGCGCGAGCGCCTTGGGATCGAGCTTCGATTGCTCTCCGATCGATGCCTGCGAAAGGGCTGCGGCTTCGGGCGCATCGAGCAGGCCGAGCATGCGCAGGAAGCCGTTCTCGCTGAGCACTGTCATCTGGCCGCCTGACACGGCCTCATACTTGCCGGCGATACGGGCGTCGCTTTCACGCCCAAGCAGGCCGCGCCCGAACACGACATGGGTCGTCCGCCTGGTCACGCCGTGCTGGAGGTCGCCGCCGAGGCGCCTGACCTCGCGCAGGGCGAGGCGCCGTGGAAACGCTTCCAGTGCGCCCACGAGACCGAAGGTCGTGCCCTGGAGAGACGATGCCGGATCTGTCACTTCTTGCCCTTGGCTGCCGACTTGCCGCCCGATGCCGCCACCTTTTCAGCCGGCTTGGCTGCTGCATCCACCTTGGGCTTGCTCTTGGCCGGCGGCTTGGATTGGCCCAGGCTCGCCTTCAGCGCGTCCATCAGGTTGATGACGTTGCCGCGTTCGGGGGCGGCTGCGATGATCGGCTTGTGGCCCTTCAGCTTCTCCTTGATCATCTTCATCAGGGCGATCTCGTAGCGATCCTCATAGTTCTTCGGATCGAAAGTCGTCAGCTTCTGCTGGATCAGCGCTTCCGCAAGCTGCAGCATTTCAGGGTCCGGATCGCCGGCCGGGATGTTGCCGAAATACTCGGCTGTGCCGCGCACTTCGCTCGGGTTCCTCAGCGTGCAGACGAACATGCCGTTCTCGCGCGAGCCGATGGTGACGACGCGCTCGCGGCTCGACAGCACCAGCCGGGCGATGGCGAGCTTTCCCGTCTTGTGCAGCGCCTCGCGCAGCACCGCGAAGGTTTCCTCGGCCATGGCCCCGTCGGGGGCCAGATAATAGGGGGCGTCCTGGTAGATCACGTCGACCGAGCCTTCCTCGACGAAGGCCTCGATGTTCATCGTGTGGTTGGACTCGATCCTGACGCTGTCGAGATCGGCCTCGTCGATGATGATGTATTTCTTGTCTTCGTATTCGTAGCCCTTGACCAGATCAGTGCGTTCGACGAGCCCGAGTTCGGGGTCGACCGGCTTCATGTTGATCCGGTTATGGGTGTCCTTGTGCAATTGGTTGAAGGCGATGCGTTCGCTCGAGCTCGTTGCCGGGTACAGCCTTACCGGGCAACTGACCAGACTGAGCTTGAGATATCCCTTCCAAGATGCCCTGGGCGCCATGCTTGTCTCCTACGCGACGACACAACTAAGCTTTACCTGTGAAGGCTGCCGGCAATTCTCGGGCGTGATCGTCGATATCGGCCCAGGGATCGCCTGACGTAGCCAAAAGTCCGGGAAGCGAAGAATAGTTCAAATCCTGTGGAGCGTCGATGGACTCAAGATCACTCCAGACAAGCGGCGTCGAAGCCGGCATGTGGGTTCGCGCCCGCAGCGTGTAGGGGGCGGCTGCCGTTGCACTTCGCGCATTGCGATGGAAGTCGATGAAAATACGCTGCTTGCGGTTGTCCTTGCCCATCACTGTTGTGAACGTCTTGGGCGCGGTGGCGGCGATACGGGAAGCGATGGCGCTGCTTGCCTGATGGATCTGCTTCCAGCCGAGTTTCTTCTTCACCGGCACCACGACATGGATGCCGCTGCCGCCCGAGGTCTTCACGAATGGCACGAGGCCGATCGCCTCCAGCTCGCCCTTGACATGGACCGCCGCCTCCACGACCTCGCGCCAGCCGATGCCTTCGCCGGGGTCGAGGTCGAAGACCACGCGGTCGGGCTTGTCCAGCTGCTTGCGCAATGCGCCCCAGGCATGGAACTCGACGACGCCGAACTGCGCCAGCGCCAGATAGCCCCTGGCGTCCTCGACGGCGATGTAGGTCTTGGTCTCGCCGTCGGAATTGCTGGTTTCGAACGAGGCGATGGTGGCCGGCATGCCGGTGAAGGCGTGGCGCTGGAAGAAGCAGTCCTGCGGCCGGCTCGACGGGCAGCGGAACAGCGACACCGGCCGCCCCAGAATGTGCGGCAGCATGAAGTCGCCGACGGCGGCGTAATAGACGGCGATATCGAGCTTGGTCGGTCCGGCCTTGCCGAGAATCCGGCGGGTCGGATTGGTGATCGAGATGCCGGCAAGATCGGCATCCGAGATCAGGCGCTTGCGCTCCACCTGGGTCTCCTTGGCGCTCAGTTCCACTTCCCGCAGTCCCTTGAACACGGCGTGCCGCAAGGCATTGTCCGATGTTCGGTTGGCGTAGTGGATGCGGGCCGTCAGCACAGGCCGCACCGGGATTACCTCCTTGGGGGCTCCGTCGAGCCGTGCCGCGCCATCCCTGATCGCTTCGAGGCGCGGCAGCAGGGTGTCCAACGTCTCGGTGTCGAAACCGGTTCCGACCTTGCCGCGATATTCGAGTTCGCCGTCGACCCATTCGCCGAGCGCAAGGGCCGCCAGTCCCTCGGCCGCTTCCGAGGTCGTGTAGCCGGCGATGACGAAGTCGCCACGTTGCAGCGCCTTGGTCTTGGTCCAGCTGTGGGTGCGGCCGGAGACATAGGGTGCCGAAAGTTGCTTGGAGACGATGCCTTCCAGCCCCATCTCGCTGACGCTTTCGAAAAACTGCCCGCCGTCGCCGCCGACATGGTCGCTGTACTGGATGGCGCTGCGCGCATCGATCTGGCCGGCCAGCAGCTTTTCAAGCAGCGCCTTGCGCTGTCCGAGCGTCACCTTGCGCAGGTCCCAGCCATTGAGGAAGACGAGGTCGAAGGCATAGAAGACAAGCTGCCGGTCGTGGCCGCCGGCGAGTGCATCCTGCAAGGCGGCGAAGCGGCTGATGCCCTTGTCGTCGAGCACGACGATCTCGCCGTCGATGATCGCCTCCGAGCAGGGCAGGCGGCGAAATGACATCGGCAGCGTGCCGTAGCGCTTCGTCCAGTCGAGCCCGCTGCGCGTGATCAGCCTGGTGGCGCCGTCGGCGATGTGGGCCATCGTCCGATAGCCGTCGAGCTTGATCTCGTGCAACCACTTCTTTGGATCGGCTGCCGGCCTTTCGGTCGCGGTGGCCAGCTGCGGCTCGATCCGCGCCGGCATGGCCGAGCGAACAGCGCCGGCAAGCGTTTCAGGCTTGAGATCTTCGGGCTTCGTCGGCGGCTTTCTCTGGGGCACCAGCTCTTCGATCAGCCTGCCTGATTTCACGCTCTCGGGGCGCGCCGCAAGGATGTCGGCCTCGGCGTCCTCGGCCTGGTCGTGCTCCTTGATCAGCAGCCAGTTGCGCTTGTCCTCGTCGGGCCTGGGCTTCAGCCGTGTCAGCATCCAGCCGCCCTTGAGCTTTTCGCCCCATAGCCGGAACTTGAAGGCGCCCTTGTCGAGAGCCGAGCGCGCATCATCCATCGGCGCCCAGCTGCCGGCGTCCCAGACGATCATCGGCCCGCCGCCATATTCGCCTTCCGGGATCACACCCTCGAAGTCGATATATTCGAGCGGGTGGTCCTCGGTCTCGACCGCCAGCCGTCGGTCGGCGGGGTTGAGCGAGGGCCCGCGCGGTACGGCCCAGCTCTTGAGCACGCCGTCGAGTTCAAGGCGCAGGTCGTAGTGGTCGGCGGTGGCGTGGTGCTTGTGAACGACGAAGCGGTTGCCGTTGCTCGTCGGTGTCCCGCCTGAGGGTTCGCGGGTTTTGGAGAAGTCGCGCTTGTCGCGGTAGGTGCGAAGCTTTTCGGCTGCCATGCGGGACTTAGGCCGGCCCCGGCTCGTCGGGAGCGGGATCGAGCTCCAGCTCGCGTGGTGAAGCACCGTCGAGAAGCTGCTGCAGCAGCGTGTCGCCGACGTCGTAATAGCGGCCCGAAACGAGCACCCGCGAGATCGGCTGCCCATCGCCCCTGAAGCGCCTGGAGGCAACGAAAACCTTCTGCCGCTCGCGAGCCTCCGCGACGGCCTTGCGCTTGGCGATCTGGTTGGCAACCGATGTACGCATGCGCCTGCGGCTCCCAAGGGACGAGGCGAGTATCGTTCAAAGCCGGTCGGCGATCAACATGAGGCGATTTTTCACCTGACATCTCGTCGCCGCCGAGGTGTCAGGGGCGAGGCAAGGCGGCCTTCAGGGGGATCAGTCGCCCAGCACCTGCCGGTCGTCGCCGTCGCGGCGGCGCACCAGCTCTTCCTTAATGGTGCGCAGGGCCTTTGCCGCCTTGTTGCGGTCGGCATAGGCGACGAGATTGGCGAGGATGTCGATCGCCGCCAGGTAGGCGTAGCGGGTCGAGGTCGGCCGGAAGATGTTCTTGCCCTCGGGCAGGTCGATGGTGATCACCACGTCGGCCGCGGCGGCGACCGGCGAATTGCTCTGGGTGATGACGACAGTGGGAATGGCGCGCTTGCGCAGCAGTTCCAGGCTCTGCACCAGGCCGGGGTCACGTCCGCTGAAGGACGAGCCGAACACGACCGTGCCCGGCTGGGCGGCGGCGGCCAGCATGATGTTGAGGTTGTGGTCGTTGGAGGCGTTGATACGGCATCCCAGGCGGAACAGCCGGTTGTGCAGCTCGTTGACGATCATCGACGAATTGCCGCTGGCGCCGAAGGCATAGATGAACTCGGCCCCGCGGAGGAGCTGGGCTGCCTTGCCCAAGGCCTCGGGGTCGAGCTGGCGATGCAGCTGGAAAAGCGCGTTCTGCGCCTTGGCGACGATGTCTTCGGCAACCTCGGCCGGCGTGGCGGTCTGAGCCTCGGGCATTACATAGCGCAGCCCGACATAGGGCATCTTGGCCAGCTGGACCTTGAAATCGGAGAAGCTCTGGCAGCCCAGCCGGCGGCAGAAGCGCGTCACCGTCGGCGGCGAGACCTCGGCGCGCGCGGCAAGGTCGCCGATCGAGGAGTTCACGGCGAAGTCGACATCCTCCATCACGAGCCGCGCAAGCTTCTGCTCGAGGCCCGAGAGCTTGCCTTCCTCGTCCGACAGGGCGTGATAGAGGTCCATCAAAGCTCTCCAGTTCGAGTGCGCGGGCGCGGTTGTCGAACGACTCAATCGTGAAAAGGAATTTCTTTCCGACATGCCTCCATAACACAGGAAGCCTCTTCAGCAACGCCACCCGATATGCTCAGCCGGTGTCGACGCCTCCGTGTCGATTGGCCCTACCGAATTGAAATCAAATCATAAAACCCATCAACTCCGCCTTGCCGGGTTCTCGTTCCGCTTGTCCGTCGGCACTGCGTCGATCTGGTGGCATGTTTTTCAGTTACGTAAGTGAATTACATATTTGGGGAAAAATAGCCAGAATCTCGTTGACGAAGCCGAGATTATCGCCCTAGTATGAAAATTAATTACACCGCATGACGGTGCAGGGAGGAAAAGCACCAAAATCGCACGCTCTTGAGCGCAGTTGGCATGCTGCAATGTCGCGACAACCGGTGGGTCGAGCGGCGCGCAGCGTCCTGCGGCAGGTGGCGTGCGCCCAACAATCAGGCCCAACCTTCAGGAATGGCGGCTGCAGGTCAGGTCCTCTCTTGGGACGTTGCGATGTCGCGCCGCCATGTCGAAACCACTCGGATCGTCGGTTCAATGCGCATTTTCACGGCCTCGCTGGCAACGGAAACAAATACGTTCTCTCCCGTGCCGACGGACATCAACGCGTTCAAGGCTGCGTTCTATGCCGAACCCGGCGAGCACCCCGACACGCCGACCTTGTGCTCTTCCGTCGTGCCGATCCTGCGCCGACGCGGCCGCGACGAGGGTTTCGAGGTGATCGAGGGAACGTCCTGCTGGGCCGAGCCGGCCGGCCTGATCCAGCGCCAGACCTATGAGATGCTGCGCGACCAGATCCTGGCCGAACTCGAGGCGGCCATGCCCGTCGATGCCGTCGTGCTGGGCCTGCATGGGGCCATGGTCGCCCAGGGTTACGACGACCCCGAAGGCGATTTCCTGCTGCGGGTTCGCGGCCTTGTCGGACCTGATGTGCTGGTTGCCGCCGAATTCGACCCGCATAGCCACCTGACGGGGCTGCGCGTTGCCAATCTCGATCTGATGGCCGCGTTTCTCGAGTTCCCGCACACCGATTTCGAGCAGCGCGGCGAACATGTCGTGGAACTGGCGCTGCAAGCGCTGCGCGGCGAGATCAAGCCCGCAATCTCGACCTTCGACTGCCGCATGATCACCATCTATCCGACCAGCCGCGAGCCGATGCGCTCCTTCGTCGATCGGCTGACGGCGCTGGAGGGCAAGGACGGGGTGCTGTCGATTTCGGTCATCCACGGCTTCATGGCCGGCGATGTGCCCGACATGGGAACGCGCATCGTCGTGGTGACCGACAACGACAAGGCAAAGGGCGACGCCCTGGCGAGGGCACTCGGCCACGAGCTCTACGGCCTGCGCAAGCGGACATCCATGCCGATGCTCGACACAGAGGCCGGCCTCAATCGCGCGATCGAGCTGCGCGACACCAATCCGGACCAGCCCGTCGTCATTGCCGATGTCTGGGACAATCCCGGTGGCGGTGTTGCCGGCGACGCGACCTACATCCTGCGCCAGATCCTGGCGCGCGGTCTTGACGACGTTGCCGTCGCCACGATCTGGGACCCGATTGCCGTCTCCTTCTGCCACGCGGCAGGCGAGGGGGCGGTGCTCGACCTGCGTATCGGCGGCAAGTCGAGCCCGGAAGGCGGCGAGCCGCTCGATCTCAAGGTGACGGTCATGAGCACGGCCGATGCCGGCTGGCAAAGCTTCCGCAACAGCCGGGTGACGCTCGGCAATGCCGCGGTGGTGCGTCCGCTCGGCACGTCGATCGACATCCTGTTGATCACCAGCCGCACCCAGACCTACGAGCCCGACATCTTCTCCAACCAGGGCATCGATTTCGCCGGCAAGGCCTATCTGCTGGTCAAGTCGACCAATCATTTCCATGCGGGCTTCCAGCCGGTCGCGTCCGAGATCGTCTATGTCGCGGCGCCCACCTCCTATCCGACCGATCCGGCAACGACGCCCTATCGCAAGGCGAGCCTGCAGATATGGCCGCGTGTCGCCGATCCGCTGGGGCTTGACGGCCCCGAGGCCCAGTCGCGGCTGGCCAGCTGACGGCCGGGGCAAAGACCATTTGAGGACGAGAACGAGATGACTGCGCCTTTCGAACCTGCACATTCCCTGGTTTTCGAAACGATCTGGACGCCGGCCAGCGAGGGCAAGGCGCCGATCTACACGATGCGTCTCACCAACAGGGGCGATGCGCCGCTCGCCGATTTCGTCCTTTGCTTCAGCGGGCCGGCGCGGCTGGAGGCGAATGCGGCCATCGAAAACGGCCGTCTCGTTCGCCGCTTCTCCAATCACAGCGAAGTCGCACCTCCCAAGGACTTCGTGCTGCGGCCGGGCACCGTCTGGGAGTGCTCGGCCCGCCAGCTGTCTTACCCGCTGCGCCATTGGAGCGACGGCGCCACCAGCGCCTATGTCGTGAAATCGGACGGATCGATCGTCGTTGCCGGCACGAAGCCTACGGTGTCGACAGTCGTCGAGAACGCGCCCAGGCGCGGAACCGCGACCCTTGGCGATCCGGCGTCGTCGCCGGTTCCGCTCTCCATCATCCCATGGCCGGGCAGTGTCGAGGCCATCGTGCCGGGCCAGACGCCAGACGGGCTGGCGCTCGCGCCCGAAACCCAGGCCCAGCGCGCGGCCTGCCAGGCTTTCGCCGAGTTGACCCAGCGTCTGTTTCCCGGCGAGGGGCTGGTGCGTGAGGCTCATCAGGGTGGCCGCGTCGTGCGCCTGGTCGAGGCCCCGGGCGCTGCCGAAGCCTATCGCATCGATTTCAGCGAGCGCGAAGTCGTCGTGACGGCTGCCGAGGCCACCGGCTATCTCTACGGCCTGGTCACGCTCGGCCAGATGCTGCGCGGCGCCAGGCGCCACCGCCAGTCCTTTGTCTTTCCGGCATCCGGCACCATCGAGGACGCGCCGCGGATGGGCTTCCGTGGCTGCCATCTCGATGTCGTGCGCCAGTTCTATGCGAGCGGCGAGGTCAAGCAGTTCCTGGCCGTCATGGCGTGGAACAAGCTCAACCAGTTCCACTGGCACCTGACCGACGACGAGGCGTGGCGCATCGAAATCGTGGCCTATCCCGAGCTGTGCGAGCGCGCTGCCTGGCGCGGCCATGGCCTGCCGGTGCCGCCGATGCTGGGCTCGGGCCCGCAGCCGACCGGCGGCTACTACACCCAGGCCGAGGTGCGCGAGATCGTTGCTCTTGCCGGCAGCTATGGCATCGACGTGATCCCGGAGATCGACATCCCCGGCCACAGCTATGCGCTGCTCGAGGCGCTGCCCGAACTGCGCGATCCCGATGAAACAGGCGAATACGCCTCGGTCCAAGGTGTGCCAAACAACTGCATCAACCCGGCGCAGCCGAAGGCGGTGGCCTTCATCAAGGAGGTGTTCCGCGAGTTGGCCGAACTGTTCCCGTCCAAGGTCCTGCATATCGGCGCCGACGAGGTGCCGCTCGGGGCATGGTCCGGTTCGCCGATGGCGCTCGACATGTTGCGCAAGCTCGCCGGCGAGAACGCGGCGCGCTCGCATGCCGGCCTCACCAACACGCTGACCAACCATGACGGCGCCGACGACATCGAGGGCGCCACCACCTCGATCCTGCAGGCGGCCTTCGTGCGCGAGATCCATGAGCTGATCAAGTCGCTCGGCTGTGTCACCGGCGGCTGGCAGGAGGCCGCCCATGGCGGTGCGCTCGACAAGGATGCGTCGTATCTTGTCGGTTGGCGCGACGTGCCGATCTGCGGCCGCCTTGCCGGCGAAGGCTACGACATCGTCGTGGCGCCTGGGCAGGCCTATTATCTCGACATGTCCCAATCGACCGACTGGAACGAGCCCGGCGCTGGCTGGGCCGGGGCGCCGCTGCCGCGGGAGACCTATGAGTTCGACCCCGTCGGCGGCTGGACGGCCGAGCAGCTCGAGCATTTCAAGGGCATCCAGGCCTGCATCTGGAGCGAGTCCATGACCGATCGCGCCGTGTTCGATCGCCTGGTTTTCCCACGCCTGTCGGCCATCGCCGAGACGGCGTGGACGCCTTGGGAGCGGAAGTCGTGGGATCGTTTCGCGGCGATCGCGGGCCTGATGCCCAATCTTTACGGACACTGGGAATAGCGCGAGCCGGCGCACGGCTTGAAGCCGATGCGCGCCGTGATCGACAAGGGAGGAACAAGGTGCCTGATCTGCTCGTCAGTCTCCATTCGGCAAAGTTCGAGGAACTGCGTTCGCGCCGTCAGGTGGCGGGCGTGGCGATCCGCCCGGCGCTGGCTCCGGAGATGGCGCTTGTCGTCGACTGGGTGCGCGAGCATTTCAGCGACAACTGGGCAAGCGAAGTGACCGTGGCGTTTGCACGGCGGCCTGTCGCCTGCCTCATTGCTGTCGAAAACGGCAAGCTCCTGGGCTTTGCCTGCTACGACATCGTGGCGCGCGGCTTCTTCGGTCCGACCGGTGTCGGCCCGGAAGCTCGGGGCAGGGGCGTCGGCGTCGCGCTGCTCGCAGCGGCACTCGAGGCGCTCAAGGCCGATGGTTATGCCTACGCCGTCATCGGCGATGCCGGACCGGTCGATTTCTACGTCAATGCCGTTGGAGCCATCCCGATCCCGGCACCCGACAAGGGTGTCTACGAGGGCATGCTCCGCCGGCCGAAGACAAACACCTGATTACCAACGACAAATACGACTGAAAGGGGAACTGACGTGAAACTGCATACGCTTACCGCCATCTCGGCGCTTCTGCTCGGCATTGCGCCTGCTGCTGCCGAAAACATCCTGACCGTCAACATCGAGCCGGCGACGACCTGGGTTCGCAACTTCAACCCGTTCAACCAGGCCTCGGCGCGCCAGAGCACGCTCGATTTCATCTACGAGCCGCTGGTCGTCTTCAACCGCTTCGACAGCAACAAGCCGGTCTATCGCCTGGCCGAGAGCTTCAAGCTGGCCGACGATCTCAAGAGCATCGAGTTCAAGCTGCGCTCGGGCCTGAAGTGGTCCGACGGCCAGCCGCTGACGTCGGAAGACGTCAAGTTCACCTACGACCTGCTCAAGAAGTTCCCGGCGCTCGATTTCGTCAGCATCTGGTCGCAGATCGGCGGCGTCGAGGTGGTCGACGGCCAGACTGTGCGCTTCACCCTGAACAGCCCGAGCTCGCTCGCGGCCGAGACGCTGTCGCAGATCCCGATCGTGCCGCAGCATGTCTGGAAGGACATCGCCGATCCGGTCACCTACGCCAACGAGAAGCCGGTCGGCAGCGGTCCGATGACCGAGGTGCCGCGCTTCACCGGCCAGACCTACGACCAGTGCCGCAACCCGCACTACTGGGACGCCGACACGCTCAAGGTCGACTGCATGCGCTTCCCGCAGCTGGCAGACAACAACCAGATCCTGACCGCCACCGTCAGCGGCACGCTGGACTGGGGTGTTTCGTTCATTCCCGATATCGAGAAGGTCTACGTCGCCAAGAACCCCGAGCACTTCCACTACTGGTACTCGCCGAGCTCGATGGTGGCGTTCATCTTCAACCAGGAGACGGCCAACGAGAACAACAAGAAGGCGTTCTCGGACGTCAAGTTCCGCCGCGCCGTGTCGATGGCGCTCGACCGCAAGGGCATGATCGACATCGCCGGCTACGGCTATCCGACGCTGAACGAAGATCCGGGCCTGATGGGCGAGCTCTACAAAAGCTGGGCGGACGAGACGATCAAGGCCGACTTCGGCAAGTACGCCACCTATGACGAGGCTGCCGCCAAGGCACTGCTCGACGAGGCCGGTTACGCCGACAAGGACGGCGACGGCATGCGCGACAACCCCGACGGCACCAAGATCGCCTTCTCGATCATCGTGCCGGCGAGCTGGACCGACTGGATCGACACCGTCAACATCGCCGTCGACAACATGAAGGCGGTGGGCATCGACGCCAAGATCGAGACGCCGGAAGAGGCCGTCTGGACCCAGAGCCTGATCGAAGGCAAGTTCGACGGCGCCATCAACAGCCTGCCGGCATCGGCGTCGCCCTACTACCCCTACAAGCGCGCCTTCACGGCCGCCGACAAGGGCAAGACCCGCTTTACCGCCCAGCGCTGGTTCAACCCCGAGGTCGAGGACCTGGTGAAAGAGTTCACCCAGACCGCCGATCTGGAGAAGCAGAAGGAGGTCATGAACAAGGCGCAGCGTATCGTCGCCGAGAACATGCCGCTCGCACCGGTGTTCAACAACCCGAACTGGTACCAGTACAACACCACGCGCTTCACCGGCTGGTCGACGAAGGACAACGCCTTCGCCAACCCGTCGATCACCAGGAACAATCCTGCCCGTCTGCTGAACCTTCTGGCCCTGCGCCCGGTCAAGTGACGATCTATTAGGGAGTTGGCGGTGGCCGGAGACGGCCCCGCCAATCTGAACCGATGCCATTTCTTCTCCGACGGACATTGTTCTACCTCGCCGCGTTCATCGCGGCGGCGACGATCAATTTCTTCCTGCCGCGCATGATGCCGGGCGACCCGGTGGCACTGATGTTTTCAAGCGCGGCGACGGAACTGCCGCCGGAGAGCCTGGCGGCGCTCAAGCTCACCTTCGGCTTTGTCGACGGGCCGATCTGGCAGCAATATCTGACCTATCTCGCCAGCATCTTCACCGGCGATCTCGGCATGTCGGTGAAGTATTTTCCGCTGCCAGTGACCGAGCTTCTCGGCCGGGCGCTGGTCTGGACCGTCGGCCTCGTCGGCACGGCAACGATCATCAGCTTCGTGCTGGGCAGCTTCCTCGGCATGCTCGCCGCGTGGCGTCGCGGCACCCGGCTCGATGTGGTCATCTCCGTCTGCTCGATCTTCGCCACCTCGATCCCGGCCGTGGTCACCTCGCTGGTGGCGCTCTATTTCTTCGGTTTCACCTTCGGCTGGTTCCCGACAGGCTACGCCCATGATCCGGCGCTCGACCCGTCGTTCAGCCTGCAATTCGCGGGCAGCGTGCTCTATCATGCGCTGCTGCCGATGATCACGCTGTGCGTCGTCCTGACCGGCGGCTTCACCGTCACCATGCGCAACAACATGATCAACCTGCTCGGCCAGGACTATGTCGTCATGGCGCGCGCCAAAGGCCTGTCCGACCGCCGGGTGATGGTGTGGTACGCCGCGCGCAATGCGCTCTTGCCCGCCGTTTCCAGCCTCGCCATCGCGCTTGGCACCGTGCTCGGCGGCTCGCTGGTGACCGAGGTCGTCTTCAATTATCCGGGGCTGGGCAACACGCTGTACCAGGCGATCCTCGCCCGCGACTATCCTGTCATCCAGGGCCAGCTGCTGGTCATGACGGCGGCCATGCTGGTCGCCAACTTCATCGTCGACGTCACCTACGTCCTGCTCGATCCGCGCCTGAAGGGGAGTGGCTGACATGGCTCAATTGCTCACCGGCCTGCGGCACAACCGCAAGGCGCTCGTCGGCCTGACCATCGTCGTGATCATCGTGCTGATTGCCGTCTTTGCGCCGCTGCTTACCGAATACGCACCGGCAGCCCGCACCGGACGACCGCACCAGCCGCCGTCGGCCGACCATATCCTCGGCACGACGCGCCTCGGACAGGACGTCTGGGCGCGGCTTATCTACGGCGCCCGCACCTCGCTTGCGGTCGGGTTTGCCGCCGGCCTGCTGATCACCGTCGTCGGCACCGCGCTCGGCATCATCGCCGGCTATCGCGGCGGCAAGACCGACGAGGTCATCAGCTTCTTCACCAACATGGTTCTGGTGGTGCCCAACCTGCCCCTGCTGCTGGTCATCGCCGCTTTCGTCGGCCAGGCCGGCCCCATGGTGATCGCCTTCATCCTCGGCATCACCTCCTGGGCCTGGGGGGCGCGCGTCACGCGCGCCGAGACGCTGTCGGTCAAGCAGCGTGACTTCGTCAAGGCAGCCGAGATGATGGGCGAGCCGCAATGGCGCATCATGGCCTTCGAGATTTTCCCGAACGTGCTGTCCATCGTCGGCATCAACTTCATCGGCAGCGTGATCTTCGCCGTCATCACCGAAGCGACGCTCGAATTCCTCGGCCTCGGCGACCCGAACGTCATCTCCTGGGGCACGATGCTCTACAACGCGCAGAAGGCTTCGGCGCTGTCGGTCGGCGCCTGGTGGGACATCCTTGCGCCCTGTATCGCGCTGGCGCTGCTCGGCATCGGCCTGTCGTTGCTCAACTTCGCCGTCGACGAGATCGCCAATCCGCGCCTGCGCACCGGCAGCAGCCTCGGCCGCTGGGCAAGCCTGGTCAAGTCGGGGGAGGGCCGCCTGTGAGTGAAGCTCTGCTGTCGGTGAAGAACCTCACCATCGACTATATCGGCGCTGAAAAGGACTTCCGCGCCGTCGACCAGGTGTCTTTCGACATGGCCCCGGGCGAGGTGTTCGGCCTCGCCGGCGAATCCGGCTGCGGCAAGAGCACGGTCGCTTTCGCCGTCAGCCGGCTGCACGGACCGCCGGCGTTGATCCGCAAGGGCAGCGAAATCCGGCTCGCCGGCCGCGACGTGCTCGGCCTCGACGACAAGGCGCTGCGCGACTTCCGCTGGCGCGAGGTGGCGATGGTGTTCCAGAGCGCCATGAATTCGCTCAACCCGGTGCTGCGCATCGAGGAGCAGTTCTACGACGTGCTCGCCACCCACAACCGCTGCACGCGCAAACAGGCGCGTGAACGCACCGCCGAGATGCTCAGGCTGGTCGACATCAAGCCCGAGCGCATGCGCGACTATCCGCACCAGTTCTCCGGCGGCATGCGCCAGCGCATCGTCATTGCCATCTGCATGGCGCTCAACCCGAAGCTCGTCATCATGGACGAGCCGACGACCGCGCTCGACGTGGTGGTCCAGCGCGAGATCCTGCAGCGCATCGACGAGCTCCGTCGCCAGATGGGTTTCTCGGTGCTGTTCATCACCCACGACCTCGGGCTGATGGTGCAGTTCTGCGACCGCATCGGCGTGATGCTGCAGGGCAAGCTGGTCGAGCAGGGGCCGTCGGACGAGATCTTCCGTCGCCCACAACATGACTACACCAAGAAGCTATGGGCCTCGTTCCCATCGCTCAAGGGAGGGGTGCTGGGATGAGCGAACCGCTTCTGCGCTTTGACGCCGTCAGCAAATCCTTTGGCAACGGCACCTTTGCCGTTCATGCCGCGCGCTCGATCAATTTCTCGCTCAACAGTGGCCGGGCGCTGGCGATCGTCGGCGAATCCGGCAGCGGCAAGACCACCTGTGCGCGCATGGCGATGCTGGAATATCTGCCGAGCGCCGGCCGGGTGCTGTTCAAGGGTGCGCCGACCGCCGGCCTGCGCGGCCGCGATCTCGCCGTCTACAGACGCTCCGTGCAGATGATCTTCCAGGACCCGTTCGCCTCGCTGAACCCGGTCCACACCATCGCCTATCATCTCAAGCGCACGCTCAGCCTGCACAGGCCGGACATCGCGTCCAGGGATCTCGACGCCGAGGTCAAGAAGCAGCTCGAGGCGGTGAAGCTCGATCCTGCCATCGTTGCCGCGAAGTATCCGCACGAATTGTCGGGCGGCCAGCGCCAGCGCGTCAACATTGCCCGTGCGCTCTCGGCCCAGCCGCAGGTGCTGGTGGCGGATGAGCCGACCTCGATGCTCGACGTCTCCGTCCGCCTCGGCGTGCTCAACCTGCTCAACGAGATGAAGACCAGCCGCAACCTCGGCATCCTCTACATCACCCACGACATCGCCACCGCGCGCTACGTCGCCGAGGATATCGCTGTCATGTACAGCGGCCAGATCGTCGAATGGGGCGACTGCGGCTCGGTCATCGACAATCCGCAGCATCCCTACACCAGGCTTCTGCTGTCGGCCGTTCCCGACCCGGAGCGCCGCTTCGCCGACGCAGCCTCGCGGCTCGATCCCGGCCAGACCGACGCGGTCCGCCGCGCTGCCGCCATGGATGGGCGCGAGGTGCTGCGAGCAGGTGAGAATCACTTTGCCCTGGCAAGCGTGGGGTAGGCTGAACTTGTCCAGGCTGCGGAAGGACTGAGCGTCACTTGCCGTGTGCCGCCTGATTGAGCACACGCCGCGAGCGTGCCCCGAGCTGTCACCGTGGCGTGACAGCTCTGCCCTTAGGAACCGAAAAATCGTCATGCCGGTGCTTTGCCAATCCGCCTGAACGCTGATCGCGTCAGGCGGACGTAGACGGTCAGTTGCCGTCTGTAGCCGCTTTTTTCAACCTATGGATGCCGATCGTATTTCACTCAGCGCGTCGCGGACAAGACCGCATCCGGCGCATTAGATTTTGCTTAAGCATCTAGGAATGCAGGCAAAAATGGCCCCAATAATAGTCAATCTCTAACAATTGACCGCTTTTTTGGGCGGGCATAGGGTCCGGCTCGTCGGTGCTTGGGGTTTGGGGCGAGCGCCGCAGTGAACTTGAAATCAGTGTGACCTGCGACCGACAGCCCTGCTGTTTTCGGCGGCGGCGGAGCCTTGCGCTTCGCCTGCTGGCGGTCTGCGTCCGCGAGCCAGGGAAGACCACGTGAGCAGCATCCGCAGCCGCCGACCGAACGCCAGCCATGACGAACGCGTCGCGCCGGAGCCTCAATTCAGGACGGCAAACAAGGCGCAGCCCTCCCGCTACGGGCGCTACCGCGTTGCCTTGCTTGCCTGCACGGCGCTGGTCGCGCCGATTGTTTTCAGTCCTGTGGTTCCGCAGGCCCTGGCGCAATCCATCGGTGCAAATGGCGGGACGGGCGGCAACGGCAAGGGGTCGACCACAACACCGAACTACGGCGGCGGCGGTGGCGGCGTCGGGCTGTCCGGCAACGGCCAGGTGACCGGTACGGTAGGCGGTGCCGGATACGACTACAATCCTGGTGGTACCAACATCGGCGGTTATGGCGGAGCCGCAAATCAAGGCGGCAGCGGCGGCTATGCCATTGTCGGCGCTGGCGGCGGTGGCGGCGGCGGCGCGGGCAGCGCGGGCCTGCTGCTCAATGGTGGCTCGACAACGATTTCGGCCAATGCCAGCGGCGGAACCGGAGGCCGAGGCGGCGACGGCGGAAACCAGGCAGGAGGTTTCTCCGTCGGCGGTGGCGGCGGCGGCGGCGGCGGTGGCAGCGGTGTCATCGTCAACGGTTCCGGCAATGCGTCCGTGACCGTCGCCGCCGGGGTCTTCGTCAGGGGCGGCGTGGGCGGCGCCGGCGGCAGTGCCAATTCCAACCAGATAAGCAGTGTGCCTGCCGACTACAGTGGCACGGGTGGCGCTGGTGGCCAGGGCATCCTCGTCAACAACACCGGCCGCACGACCATCATCGTCGAGGGCGACGTTCAGGGCGCTGACGGCGGCAGTGGCGGCCTGACGCGCCCCGGCGTGAGGGCTGCAGGCGGCACTGGGGGCGTGGGCATCCAGGGCCAGAACCTCGACATCACCATCGGCACCGCGGGTGCCATCCGGCGCGCGCTCAACGGGCAGGACGCGATCTACATCACCGGCGGCACCAACAGTGTCACCAGCCTCGGCACGGCTCCCAATCAGGGCACCGTCCAAGGCGCGATCCACCTGGGCGCCGGCACGACGACGATCTCCGGCAACTATTCGGGCGGCACGCGACCAACCTGGATTCTGGTGGATGGCGGGGCTGAGATGAAGGTCGAGGGCAGCACGGCTGCCAACGACGCCAAGGCGATCCACGACCTGCAGAATTACGGCCTGGTCACGCTCGGCGCATCGCGGTGGCTGAGCCTCGGCAACGGCACCAACTACGCAACGATCAACGTCGGTTCGGGCGCAAAACTGGAAGCCACCTACGGTACGTTCGACAACCGCGGCACGATCAACGTCGCCGATCAGGGCGTCGTCGATGGCGGAGCCGGTTTTTACAATCATGCCGGGTCGGTTCTCAATCTCAACGGCACCGCAACGGTCAAGGCCAGTTGGGGAGCCTTTGTCAATATGGGGGGCTTCAACGTCAACAATGGCGACGTGGTCTCCTCAGGTGTCTTCGAAAACCAGAATGGCGGCGCGCTTTCGCTGTCGGGCGGCAGCCTGTCCGGCGTCAGCGAGTTGATCAACCGAACCGGGGGCCTGATCGACATCGCGGCCGGACGCAAACTCTCCGTCGGCACATTCACTGGGGCGGGCGGCAGCGCCACGGGTGCGGGCACCATCGAAGCGTCGAGCGCCTTCAATCTCGATAGCGGTTCCTTTTCTGCGAAGCTCGGTGGCGCAGCGGCGCTGCACAAGAGCGGCACCGGCACAGTGACGCTGAGCGGAGCCAATGATTACAGCGGCGGCACCATCATCAGCGGCGGTACGCTCGCTATTTCCTCCGATGCCGGCCTCGGCAGTGGGGACCTGACCTTCGATGGCGGCACCTTGCAGGCGACGTCGACTCTGACGACCAGCCGCAATGCGACGCTCAATTCCGGCGGCGGCGGGCTCGCGGCATCGGCAGGTGCGACGCTGACCTACAACGGGCTGCTCAGCGGGCCAGGCGCGCTCACCATTTCCGGGGCCGGCAAGGTCGTCTTCAGCGGTGCGAACACCTATCTCGGCGGCACCAGGCTCACTGGTGGCACACTCTCCATCCTCGAAGATTCCAGCCTCGGACATGCCGCCGGTGCGCTCACGCTGCAAGGCGGTACGCTCGAGACCCGCGGCACCACGACCGCCAACCGCAGCATCGTGCTGGCAGGTTCGGGCGGTGGGCTGGCGGCGGCTGCGGGAACGACCTTGACCCAAGCCGGGCAGATCACCGGCACCGGCGCACTCAACGTCAATGGCGCCGGCACGCTGAAACTCACCAATGCGACCAACAGCTACAGCGGCGGCACCACGCTCAGCGCCGGCACTTTGGAGATTGCCGGCGATACCACGCTCGGCACCGGCGGGCTGACCTTCGCCGGCGGCACTCTTGCCTCGACCACCAGTTCAACCATCAGCCGCGCCGTCAGCCTGTCGAGTTCGGGCACGATCACCACGGCTGCCGACACGACGCTTTCGCTCTCGGGCGTGCTCAGCGGTGCAGGCGCCCTCACCGTCGGCGGCAGCGGCAAACTGGCTCTTTCAGGCACCAACACCTACTCCGGCGGCACCACGCTTGCTGGCGGAAATCTGTCTGTCGTCGCCGAAGAGAACCTGGGTACCGGTGCGCTCAACTTCAACGGCGGCACGCTGGATGTCGGGTCGAGCTTCAACCTTGCCCGTTCTGGCACGATCGGCGCCGGCGGCGGCACGATCGCACTGGGCAGCAACACCCTGACGTCCTGGATGGGCGGTTTCAGCGGCGCCGGCGCGCTGAACGTGACGGGCACGGGAACGCTCATTCTGGCCGGCGCCAACAGCTACACGGGCGGTACCACCATCACCGGCGCCACGCTGCAGGTCGGCAATGCCGGCGCCGGTGGGTCGCTGGCCGGTGACGTCACCAACAACGGCAAGCTCGTCGTGGACCGCCTCATGCCGACCGTGCTGAGCGGCAAAATCAGCGGCAGCGGCGCCTTCGAACAAAGGGGCACAAGCACCACGACGCTGACCGCCGACAATACCTACACCGGCGGTACCAGGATCTCTGGCGGCACACTGCAGATCGGCCAGGGCTCGACCACCGGCTGGATCGCGGGCGACGTCGAAAACAACGGCCGGCTTGTCTTCAACCGTTCCGACGAAACCACTTATGGCGGCGTCGTCAGTGGCAGCGGCTCGCTGGTCAAGAGCCAGAACAGCAAGACGACGCTGACCGGAGCCAACAGCTACACCGGCGGCACGACCATCACCGGCGGCACGCTGGTCGTCGGCGATGGCGCGACGTCGGGGAAACTCGGCAGCGGCCGGATCGACAACTATGGCACCATCGCCTTCAACCGCTCGGATGTCGTGACCATCGACGATGTCATTTCGGGCGACGGCCAGTTCAACCAGATCGGCTCGGGCACGACGATCCTGACCGGGATCAACACCTATACGGGTGCGACGCGCGTGACGAGCGGCAAGCTCGTGGTCAATGGGGCGATCACGTCTTCCGGCGGCATCACCGTCGATGCAGATGGCGCGATCGGTGGTTCCGGCACGATCGGCAGCACTTATGTCTACGGCACGCTCTCGGCCGGCAACAGCCCGGGCACGCTGACCGTCGATGGCGATCTCACCCTGGATGGCAGCTCGACCAGCGTCTTCGAGCTCGGGACGCCGGGCGTGGTCGGCGGTGCGACCAACGACCTGGTCGTCGTCAACGGCAACCTGACGCTCGGCGGCACGCTGGAAACCCCGGATGCGGTGACAGGCTATTACCGGCTGTTCAACGTTTCGGGCGTGGTCAGCGGGTCGTTCGCCACGCTGCCGACCGATGCCTTCATCAGCACGGCAGTCGCCAACCAGGTCAACCTGCTGATCCGCAATGGCGACCAGCTGCTGCAGTTCTGGGACGGGTCGGACACTCTAGGCAACGGCACGGTCGACGGCGGCACCGGCACCTGGACCGCGTCGAACGGCAACTGGACCGGCGCGCCCGGCGAAGCCAATTTCAACGATGGCTGGCGCGGCGAGGTCGGCGTGTTCGCCGGCACCGCCGGCACTGTCAACGCCTATGGCACGCTTGCCTTCCAGGGACTGCAATTCTCGACCAGCGGGTACCAGCTCGTCGGCGGCATCCTGGCCCTGTCGGGCAATGCCTACGGCAACGAGCGGGCGAGCTTCATCAACACCGATAGCGGGGTGACCGCGACCATTGGCTCGGTCATCGCCGATGGTGACATGACCGAGCTCGACAAGCTGGGCGCCGGCACACTGATCCTGACCGGCGAGAACACCTATACCGGTAAGACCACCATTACATCAGGCACCTTGCAGCTCGGCGATGGCGGCACGTCGGGCTCGGTTGCAGGCGACATCGTCAACAACAGCGTGCTGGCGTTCGACCGCTCCGACGACGCGCTCGTCATCAGCGGCTATATCTCGGGCACCGGGCGCGTCGAGCAGAACGGCAGCGGCACGACCACGCTTTCCGGCGCCAACTATTATTCCGGCGGCACCATCATCAACGCCGGCACGCTGCAGATCGCCGATGGCGGCTCTATCACCGGCGACGTGCTCAACAACAGCAGGCTGGTCTTCAACAACACGGAGGCCAATGGCGAGTTTGCCGGCGACATCACTGGTACAGGCACGTTGCTCCTGACCGGCGACAGCACCGTTTTGATGAGCGGCGACATCGGCCACTCCGGCGGCACCACCATCGACAGCGGCAGCGTCCTGCAGATCGGCAAATCCGAGACCAGCGGCACGTTGTCGGGCGACGTCAGCAATTCCGGTACGCTTGCTTTCGACAGGTCCGACGACAGCTCCTTCGACGGCGACATCACAGGCTCGGGCGATTTCAAGAAGTATGGCGAAGGCAAGCTGACCCTGTCGGGCGACAGCAGCGGTTTCGACGGCATCGTCTATTCGCTTGCCGGAACGTTGCGGCTTGAAAACAGCTTCGCCGCCGGCACCGGCTACATCATGATGTTCGGCGGCGGCCTCGACTATGGCGCCGATGTCGACCTCGCCAACATCATGACCCTGCAGCAGGACAACACCGAGCTGTCGGTCGCTTCCGGCACCGCCACGCAATCCGGCGTCATCCTGGCGGGTGGCGGTGAGCCGCGCGCCGTGGAAAAGACCGGCGCCGGCACCCTCGTCGTCAAGGCCATGCAGCATGGCATCGAGACGGTGGTCAGCGAGGGCACGCTCAGGGCGGGCAATGCGGATGCATTCGACCTTGGCGGTGCGATGACCGTCAAGGCCGATGCCACGCTCGACCTCGACGGTTACGACCAGCGGATCGGCTCGCTGGCAGGCGCTGGTTCGGTCACGCTCGGCGTGGCCAGGCCGCTCTGGGGCTCACCGCAAGAGGTCACGTTGACGACGGGCGGCAACGACGCCTCGACCATTTTCTCCGGCTCGATCTCCGGCGCCGGCAACCTGTCCAAGGTCGGCACCGGCGTCTTCACCCTCAGCGGCACCAACAGCTACACCGGCAAGACCTGGCTTGATGGCGGCACCCTCAAGGCAGGTGCCACCAACAGCTTGTCCTCGGCCAGCGCGGTGGAAGTTGCTAGCGGCACCGAACTCGATCTCGACGGCTTCGACCAGGTCGTCGGTTCGCTTGCGGGTGCGGGCACGGTGTCGCTCGGCGCCGGTACCCTGACCACCGGCGGCAACAACGATTGGACCGGTTTTTCCGGGACCATCAACGGCACCGGCGGCCTGACCAAGAAGGGCTCGGGCACCTTCACCCTGTCCGGTTCCAACACCTACACCGGCGCAACCAAGGTCGATGCCGGCACGCTGAAGGCGGGCGCCCAGAACACGATTGCCTCGGCCAGCGCGGTCAGCGTCGCCTCGGGCGCCACCTTCGACCTCGACGGCTATGATCAGACCATCGCCTCGCTGGCCGGCGCAGGCGACGTCAAGCTTGGGGCCGGCACGCTGACATCGGGCAACGGCAACGACACCGAGTTCTCCGGCGTCATGTCGGGCAGCGGCGGCTTCACCAAGCAGGGCGGCGGCAAGCTGACAATGTCAGGCGAAAGCACCTACACCGGCGCCACCTCCGTCAAGGCAGGCGAACTCCAGGTCAATGGTCGCCTCGACCAGACCGCGGTAACTGTCGACAGCGGCGCAACCTTGTCCGGCTCGGGCACCATCGCCGGCAGCGTCACCGTCTCCGATGGCGGCCATATCGCACCCGGTGCGGGCAAGGGCACGCTGACGGTCGGTTCGCTCAGCCTCTCCAACGGCGCCAATCTCGACTTCGAGCTCGGTGCCGAGAGCGACCGCATCGACGTCGACAATGACGTCGTGCTCGACGGCATCCTCAATGTCAGCGGCGGCAACGATTTCGGCGCCGGCGTCTACCGCCTGATCAATTATGGCGGCACGCTGACCGACAACGGCCTCATCCTCGGCTCGATCCCCGGGGCCTTCCAGGCCAGCGACCTCACCATCCAGACCCAGGTCGCAAGGCAGGTCAACCTGATCAACACCGGCGGCACGGCCATGTCCTTCTGGGACGGCGGCGCCAGCGGCAACTTCAACAACGGCACGATCGACGGCGGCTCGGGCACCTGGAGCGCCACAGGCGGCAACTGGACCCGCCAGGACGGCGCCTTCAATGCGCCGATGGCGCCCCAGCCCGGCTATGCCATCTTCCAGGGGACGGCCGGCACGGTGTCAGTCGATGGCGGCGCCGGCGCCATATCGGTCACCGGCATGCAGTTCGTCACCAGCGGCTATACCATCACCGGCGATGCGATCGGCCTTCATGACGCCGCGACCACCATCCGTGTCGGCGACGGCACGGTGTCGAGCGCCGGCACGATTGCCACCATCGACTCCGAACTCACCGGCACGGGCAGCCTGGTCAAGGACGACTACGGCACGCTGGTGCTCAGCGGCACCAACAGCTACACCGGCGGCACGACGATGAAGGGCGGCACGCTGTCGATCTCGTCCGACGCCAATCTGGGTGACGCGTCCGGTGGCCTCACCTTCATCGGCGGTGTCCTCGCCAACACCTCGGCCATGACCACGGCGCGTGACATCCAGCTGCGCCTGGCCGGCGGCACATTCGATACGCAGGCGGACCTCACCGCATCAGGCGTCATCTCCGGCCAGGGCAGGCTGACCAAGACCGGTACCGGCACGATGACGCTGACCGGAGCCAACAGCTATGAGGGCGGCACCAGGATCAGCGCCGGCACGCTCCAGATCGGCAGCGGCGGCGCGAGCGGATCGATCATCGGCAACGTCGAGAACAACGCCGTGCTCGCCTTCAACCGCTCGGATCTGCTGACCTTCGCCGGCTCGATCTCGGGCACGGGTTCGGTCAAGCAGATCGGCGCAGGCAAGACAGTCCTGACTGGCATCAACACCTACACCGGCGGCACGATCATCTCGAGCGGCACGCTGAGCGGTTCGGCAACGAGCTTCGGCAGCGGCACGATCCTCAACGATGCCGCGCTGATCGTCGACCAGGGCACGAACGCCAGCATGGCCAATGTCATCAATGGCAGCGGCACCTTCACCAAGTCGGGCACGGGTACGCTGACGCTGACGGGTGCCAGCCTGCTCAGCGGCGCAACCACGGTCAGCGCCGGCAAGCTTGCCGTCGACGGCTCGCTTGCGCACTCGGCGATCACGGTCGAGGCGGGTGCAACACTCGGTGGCAACGGCACGGTCGGCAAGGTCACGGCGCAGTCGGGCTCGACCGTCGTTGCCGGCAGCACGACCGGCAAGCTCACCGTCAAGGGCGACGCAAGCTTCTCCTCGGGCTCGAGCTTCCAGGTCGATGTCGACGCGACCGGCAAGTCGGGCAGGCTGGTGGTCGAAGGCAAGGCGACGATATCGGGCGGCACGGTCCAGGTGATGGCGGGCAGCGGAACCTATGAGCCGCAAACGCAGTACACCGTCCTGACCGCTGCAACCGGCGTCTTCGGCCAGTTCGCGTCCATCACCACCAACATGGCGTTCCTGACGCCGACGCTGAGCTACACCAGCAACGCCGTCAACCTGTCGCTCGACCGCAACGACATCAAGTTCAGCGATGTCGCGCGCAGCCGCAACCAGTTCGCGACGGGCGTCGCCGTGGAAAAGTTCGACAACAAGCACGCGATCTACAAGGCCATCGTCAAGCTCGATGAGAACGGCGCCAGAAAGGCCCTCGATTCCCTGTCCGGCGAGATGCACGGCTCGGTGGGCGGCATGCTGGCCGAAGACAGCCGCTTCCTCGCCAACGCCGCCAACGACCGCATCCGCGCTGCCTTCGGCGATGTCGTGCCGGCCGCCCTGCCGGTCATGGCCTATGGGCCCGACGGGCTGGAGCTTGCCGATGCGGCGACCGAACGTCTGGCATTCTGGTCGCAGGCCTACGGTGCCTGGAGCAACGTCAGCAGCGACGGCAATGCGTCGGGTTTCGACAGCACGACCGGCGGCTTCATCGCCGGTGCCGATGCGGCTTTCGGCGACAACATCCGGCTCGGCGTCTTCGGCGGCTACAGCCACAGCTCGTTCGATACCGACGCTCTGAAGTCCAACGGCAGCAGCGATGGTTATCATGTCGGTGTCTTTGCCGGCGGACAGTGGGGCGCGTTCGGCCTGCGCGGCGGTGCCGCCTATAGCTGGAACAGCGTCGACACCAGCCGCAAGGTCGCCTTCGGCGGCTTCTCGGACAGCCTGACTGCCGAATATGACGCTGCCACCACCCAGGTCTTCGGCGAAGCCGGCTATCGCTTCGAGCGCGGCGACGCCATCGTCGAGCCGTTTGCGAACCTCGCCTATATCGATGTGAGGACTGACGGCTTCACCGAGAAGGGCGGTCCGGCGGCGCTGACCGCATCCGCTTCGACCACCGAGACGACTTTTGCGACGCTCGGCGTCAGGGCCAGCAGGGATGTCGTGCTGGGCGATGCCAAAGCCACGCTGCGCGGCATGGTCGGCTGGCGGCATGCCTTCGGCGAGGTCACGCCTTTGACGTCGGTCGCCTTTGCCGGCGGCAACGCATTCACCATCGCCGGCATCCCGGTTGCAAGGGATGCGGTCGTGGTCGAGGCCGGCGTCGACTTCGACCTGTCGCCGGCAGCGACGCTCGGACTTTCCTACACAGGCCAGCTCGGCGGCGGCGCCGTCGACCAGAGCGTCAAGGCCGATCTCGCAGTGCGTTTCTGACGTGGGGCAAGCACGACGGTAACGCACAGCACGAGGCCGCGCTCCAAGCCCCCGGAGCGCGGCCTTATGAACAAGGCTGCAACGCTGCAGCCGCTATCGGGAGCGGTCGGTCATATCGTTGCGACCGCCCAGCCAGCTGAACCGGTCAGGCCGAAACGCATCGAGATCAGCTGCTCGCTCACGCCCGATCAACCCTGCAACCAGCCGGCCGGTAATCGCCGCAAGGGTCAGGCCGACATGACCATGGCCAAAGGCATAGGTGACCCGATCGGTTCGCGGCGAATTGGCGATGACGGGCAATGAATCGGGCAGCGACGGGCGGAAACCCATCCAGCGCGAACCGGCATGTCCGGCGCCCGGCAGCAGGGTTTCGACGGCGCGGGCGATGGCGTCGGCGCGGGCATGGTTCGGCTTCACCTTGAGGCCGCCGAGTTCGACCGTGCCTGCGGCGCGCAGGCCGTCGGCCATCGGCGTCATGTAGAAGCCGTGGGCCGTGTAGCAGACCGGTCGGCCGAGCAGTTCGCCTGCATCCGGGAACAGCACGTGATAGCCGCGCTCGGTTTCCAGCAGAATCCGGTCGCCTATCTGGCGCGCGAGCTGCGCCGACCAGGCGCCGGCGGCAATGACGACGTGATCCGCCTTGACCGTCTGTTCGGCGACGCGGATTTCGACACCGTCAGCCAGCGGTTTCAGCGCTGCCTGACCGCTGACGAAGCGCCCGCCGCGGCCGACGATGTCCAGTGCGAGTGCCTGAGCCAGCGCTCTCGGGTTCGAGAATGTGTAGGCGTCGTTGTAGAGGGTACCGCTGTGGTAATGTGGCGCGAGCTTCGGCTCGAGCTCCCTAATGGTGCTGGCGTCGATCCGTTCGAGCCTGACGCCATGTCGCTCACGCAGCCGGTTGAAGGTCTCTGCGCCAAGCTTTTCCTTCTCGCTTTTGTAGAGGTAGAGGACCCCTTTGCGTTGCTCCAGATGCCCGGCGCCAGCCTGCCGGACGAGCGGGCGCCATGCCGCGTCGGCCTGTCCAAGCAACCCGGCAAGGACAGCTGAAATGCGCTCGACCTCGGCTTTGGAACTGACGGCCAGGAAGGCGCGCAGCCATGGCGCCAATTGCGGCAGGTAGCGCCAGACGATTGCCAGCGGGCCAAGCGGATCGGCGAGCATGCCCGGCACCTGGCGGGCAATGCCCGGGGTGGCGACTGGAATGATGCTTTGCGGGGCCACAGTGCAGGCATTGCCGAAGGAACAGGCCTGCTGCCAGGCATTTCCCGGCAGCGGCGGCTCGCGGTCGACAAGCGTCACCTTGTGCCCGGCCATTTGCAGCCACATCGCCGAGCACAGCCCGACGAGGCCGGCGCCGATGACGACAATGTCGCGCCGTTCGGCCTCGGGGAGGGGAGCGACCTCGAGATGCACGTCGAGCCCGCTCATCTCAGACGCTCCCGAACAGCGAACGCGGTCGGTCGGCCAGCGTCGAGGCGATGATGCGCAGCGCGGTTGCCAGTTCCTCGCGCGAGGTGGCGCAGCCGATGTTGACGCGGACCGCGTGCTCGACAGCCTCGCGGTCGCTGGCGAAGGCGGTCGACGGCATCACGGCGACACCATGGGCACGGACATTCGTGGCAAAATCCTCGGCGCGCCAGGGCGGCGGAAGGCGCAGCCAGATGAACATGCAGCGTGCATCGGCATTGAAGGAATGGCCTGCCAGGATCGACATGACCAGGGCATGGCGCGCCCTGAGTTCGGCCAGCTGGGCCTTGAGGATGGAATTGGCCGTGCCGTTCTCGAGCCATCTCGTGGCGATCAGCAGCGGCAGCGGTGCGGGCATCCACGCGGTGGTGCGGATCGCCTCGGCCATCATCACCGCCTTGCCGGGCGGGCAGGTGAGGTAGCCGACGCGCAGGCCGGGCGCCAAAGCCTTGGAAAGTCCCGATATATGGTAGGTGCGTTCCGGGGCGCGCGTGATGATGGCCGCCTGGCGGTTGCCGAGCATCGGGCCGTAGACGTCGTCCTCGATGATGGCGAGATCGTAGCGGGCCGCGATATCCACCAGTTCCCGCCGCCGCTTGTCGCTCATGGTGACGACGGTCGGATTGTGCATCGACGGCACGGTGAATATGGCCTTCACCCGTTCCTGCCTGCAGACGCTGTCGAGCTGCTCGGCCGACATGCCTTCGTCGTCGGCATCGACGCCGACGATCCGGAACCGGTACATCTGCGCCAGCGCCTTCAGGCCGTAATAGGTGAGGCGGTCGGAGACGACCACGTCGCCGGGCTCGATCAGCGCGCTGATGACGGCCAGCAGTGCATGTTGCGCGCCTGAGGTGACGACGATGTCCTCGGCCGCCGGGTCGAAGCCGTTGAGGCCTATCCAGCGTCGCCCAGCCGCGCGCGCCCAGGCCGGGCCTTCCGGCGGCTGATACTCCTGCAGCTCGCGGAAGCGCTTGTCACTTGGTAGCTTCGGCAACTCCTCGGCCAGGCGTTGTTGAAAGTCGTCGACGGCAGGCCTGTTGACCGTGAGGTCGATGATTCCGGAGGGATTGGATGCCCGGTCGACACGCGGCATCGCACTTTCGGCATTGACGATGGTGCCGCGCCGGGTGCTGCCGGTGACAAGGCTCCAGTTCTGCAGCTCGCGATAAGCGCGTGTGACTGTCGAGACGTTGAGTGCCCGCTCGCGCGCCAGGTCGCGTTGCGGCGGCAGCTGGCTGCCGGGTTGCAGTTCGCCGGAGCGGATCTTGGCCTCGAGCTCGGTTGCCAGTTCGAGATAGGTCGGCACACGGACGGTCTTCCTGTCCGTCTCCGCGTTTGTCTCGCTCTGGCTTTCGTTGTCATCCATACAAATAACCGTCACCACACATTGCCAGCGTTCTCGGAAGAGTGGGGGGCAAGCCCGGCCGAGCCATATTTATCCACGTATCATCATTTCTGGCGATGATCGAGTGTCATTCGATGATTTTTGAGACAATGCATTTGTGTGGCTTGACAACAAATTATTGACCAAGACAATATGAGGGCGTGCCGGGACAAAAAGAGGCTGAAGCCTTCCGGCGCACGGAGGATCACGACATGAACGAGCGCTTCATCGCTTTCGAAGGCGTGCGCAAATCTTATGACGGCGCGAGCTATGTCGTGCGCGGGCTGGATCTCGACGTGGCCCAGGGCGAGTTCCTGACGCTGCTCGGGCCGTCGGGATCGGGCAAGACGACCACGCTGATGATGCTCGCCGGATTCGAGATGCCGACCGAGGGCAGCATCACGCTCGGCGGCCGGCGCATCGACAGCGTTCCGCCGCATCGCCGCAATATCGGTGTGGTGTTCCAGAACTATGCGCTGTTTCCGCACATGACGGTCGGCGAGAACGTTGCCTTTCCGCTGAAGATGCGTCGCCTGGGCAAGGCCGAGGTGACCCAGCGCGTGCGACGCGCGCTCGACATGGTGCGCATGGGCAATTTCGAGGCGAGACGGCCGGCCCAGCTGTCCGGCGGCCAGCAGCAGCGCATAGCGCTCGCCAGGGCGCTCGTCTTCGAGCCCGAGCTGGTGCTGATGGATGAACCGCTGGGCGCGCTCGACAAGCAGCTGCGCGAGCATATGCAGCTCGAGATCAAGCACCTGCATGCCCGGCTTGGCATCAATGTCGTCTACGTCACGCACGATCAGGGCGAAGCCTTGACCATGTCCGACCGGGTCGGCGTCTTCAACGACGGCACGCTGCAGCAGGTGGCGCCGCCCGCAGCGCTCTACGAGGCTCCGGCCAACCCGTTCGTCGCCACCTTCATCGGCGAGAACAACGCCATTGCGGGCGACGTGGTGGACCTTGATGCCGGCGTCTGCCGCATCAGGACTTCGGATGGAGCCACAATTTCGGCGCTTGCCGGGGAGGGGCTGCGGCAGGGGGCGCAGACGACATTGGTGCTCAGGCCGGAGCGTATCGTGCTGGCACCCGCGGCCGACGTTGCCAACCGTTTCACCGCCAGGGTCGAGGAGCTGATCTATCACGGCGACCATATCCGCCTCCGGGTGGCGACCTGCGGCTGCACCGACATCCGCATCAAGGTGCCGGCTCATACAGGCGTGAACCCGACACCGGGCGGCGAGATCGCCATCGGCTGGCGGCAGGAAGATTGCCGGGCGCTGGCACTGTCTTGAGGACAATGGCCGCCGCTCGTCCAACGCAGACCAACAACAACAGGGGAACCGACATGACACGCATTGCCTTGCTGCTTCAGACTTCTGCCTTTTCCCTCGCTCTGATGATGCCGGCGCTGGCCGAGGAAACGCTGACCGTCACCTCCTGGGGCGGCGCCTACACCAAGAGCCAGGAGCAGGCGTTCATGGCGCCCTATTCCAAGGAGACCGGCGTCAAGATCCTGCAGGACGAGTGGGACGGTTCGACCGCCAAGCTGAAAGGCATGGTCGAGACCGGACAGGTAACCTGGGACGTCGTCGACGTCGAGCCTGGACATGCGCTGCAGGGCTGCGACGAAGGCTGGCTCGAGGAGATCGACTACTCGAAGCTCGGCGGCAAGGAGGCCTTCATCGACGGCGCCGCGATGGATTGTGCTGCCGCCACCATCGTCTTCGGCACCATCTATGCCTACGACGCCGACAAGTTCCCGAACGGCGGCCCAAAGACCATGGCCGACCTGTTCGACACGCAGAAATTCCCCGGGCCGCGCGCGCTGCGCAAGTCGCCCAAGACAACACTTGAATTCGCGCTGATCGCCGACGGCGTGGCGCCTGCCGATGTCTACAAGGTTCTGGGAACGCCCGAGGGCGTCGACCGCGCCTTCAAGAAGCTCGACACGATCAAGAAGGACGTGAAGGTCTGGTGGTCGGCCGGCGCGCAGCCGCCGCAGCTCCTGGCCGACGGCGAAGTGCTGATGACAACCGCCTGGAACGGCCGCATCTATGACGCGGTCAAGAACAGCGGCAAGAACTTCAAGATCGTCTGGGATGGCCAGGGTATGGACTTCAACCTCTGGGCCGAGCCCAAGGGGTCGAAGAACAAGGCGGCCGCCGATAAGTTCATCGCCTATACGATGAACCCCGACGTGATGGCGCGCCAGTTGCAATACATCTCCTATGGTCCGACGCTTAAGGCGGCGATCGCCAAGGTTCCGGCCGCAATCCTGCCCGACCTGCCCACCGCGCCCGAAAACACCAAGACGGCCTTCGTGGTGAATGCCGAGTTCTGGGCCGACCACGACGAGGAATTGACCGAGCGCTTCAACAAGTGGCTCGCGCAGTAGTCCCCTTGGCGGGCGGGTCGCTTCTCCGGACCCGCCCGCATTTTTCTCCGGGACCAGCTCGGAAGGCAGCCGGACAATGACGATAGCGATGACGGATCACACCGCCGGGACAAATGTCGACGGGGCAGCGCTGGCGCGCCGCCTGCGTGGCCTCAGGCGCAAGGGGCAGGTCAGGGCGCTGCTGCTTGTCGCCCCGCTCATGCTGTTTCTCGTCGCCATCTTCGTCCTGCCGATCGGCATGCTGTTGACCAGGAGCGTCGACAACAGCGACGTCTCGCGCACCTTGCCTGCGACGGTTTCGGCATTGGCGGGCTGGGACGGGCAAAGCGTGCCCGGCGAAGCGGTGTTCGCGGCTTTCGCCGCCGATCTCAAGGCGGCGTCGCGTGAGGATGTCGCCGAGATCGCCAAGCGGCTCAACTATTATGAAACGGGCATGCGCTCCAGGCTGCTGAAGACGGCACGCACGATCCGCAATGCCGAAGCACCTTTCCAGCAGGCCTTTGTCGACATCGACGAGATGTGGGGCACGCAGCGCAGCTGGCAGGTTCTGCAGCAGGCGATGCCCCGCTACACCGATTTCTACCTGCTCGGCGCGCTCGACCTGACCCGCGATGCGAACGGCAATGTGGCAAGCGTGTCGGCAGACAACGCCGTCCACCTCGATGTGCTGGTCCGTACCTTCGTCGTCAGTGCGTCGGTGACCTTGATCTGCCTGGTGCTCGGCTACCCCCTTGCCGCGCTGATTGCCCGCTCCAAAGGGGTTGTCGCCAACACGCTGCTGGTGCTCGTGCTGCTGCCGTTCTGGACGTCGCTGCTCGTGCGCACCAGCGCCTGGGTGGTGCTGCTCCAGAGCCGCGGCGTGGTCAATTCGGCGCTTGCGTGGGCCGGCATCATCGATCCTTCCCAGCCGCTCGAGCTGATCTACAACCGCATCGGCGTGCTGGTGGCGATGACCCACATCCTGCTGCCCTTCATGGTGCTGCCGATCTACAGCGTCATGCGCGGCATCCCGCCGGTCTATCTGCGCGCCGCCTCGTCGCTGGGTGCGCCGCCATTCATGGCGTTCTGGCGGGTCTATCTGCCGATGAGCCTGCCGGGCGTCAGCGCCGGCGCGTTGCTCGTCTTCATCCTGGCGCTCGGCTACTACATCACGCCAGCCCTTGTCGGCGGCCCGCGCGACCAGATGGTCAGCTACTTCATCGCCTACTATTCGAACCAGGTGACCAACTGGGGCATGGCGGCGGCGCTGAGCGGCATCCTGCTGGTCGCCGTGCTGATCCTCTATGCCGTCTACAACCGCCTGGTCGGCATCGACCGCCTGAGGATTGGATGATGATCAACGCGCGCTCCCCGATCCGCCTCTTTCCTATCCTGCTGTGGCTCGCCGGCGGCCTTGTCATCCTGTTTCTGGTCGCGCCGATCGTGGCCATCGTGCCGCTGTCGTTCAATGCCGAGCCGTTCTTCACCTATCCGATGCCGGGCCTGTCGCTGCGCTGGTATCAGGAGTTCTTCGGCTCCGAGGTCTGGCAACTGGCGCTGAAGAACAGCATCATCGTCGCCGTCCTGGCCACCATCCTGTCGACTGTTCTGGGCACGCTCGCCGCCATCGGCCTGACGCGACCCGACTGCCCTGCAAGGGCAACCCTGACGGCGATCCTGATCTCGCCAATGATCGTGCCTGTCATCGTCTCGGCGGTCGGCATCTACTACGCGTTCGCAGCCGTCGGCCTGCTCAACTCGCTGACGGGGCTGGTGCTTGCCCACACCGCCATCGGCGCGCCCTTCGTCGTCATCACGGTGACGGCGACGCTGGCGAGCTTCGACCACAACCTGATGCGGGCGGCAGCGAGCCTGGGCGCTACCCCGGTCGAGGCGGTGATGCGCGTCATGCTGCCGATCATCGCGCCAGGCGTCGTCTCCGGCGCGCTGTTCGCCTTCGTCACCTCATTCGACGAGGTGGTCATTGCCCTGTTCATCTCCGGCTCCGAACAGCGCACCCTGCCGCGGCAGATGTGGAGCGGCGTGCGCGAAACGCTGTCGCCGACGATTGCGGCCGTCGCCACGCTCCTGATCCTGTTCTCGACCGTGTTCCTGATGACCGTGCAATGGCTGCAGCGGCGCGCCGAGCGGCAGAAAGTCACGGCCTAGACCGGATGAGTTCGTCCAGGCCTCGGCAGCGCTCGGTTTCGCCTCGGCTTCGGATGTTGTTCGTTCGGCGGAGAGATGGTGCGAACAACGATGGAGATGAGCAGCCCATGCGTCTATAAATGCCCAGGCTCTTTGTCGGAGAGGCGGGTGCATGTCAGCCATTTCACGGCTCTATCCTCTTTCAGGCTCGATTTTCGAGCGGCTCCGCAAAGTGCGGGGCACGCTGGCAGGGCTTCCGTCCGAGCTTGTTGCCGAAGCTGAAACGCTCGAACAGGCGCCTGCCTACATGGACCCAGCCGATTGGGATCGCGTCCGGGGCGCGGAGCAGTCGACGACGCTCGACAATGAAAGGCTGCGGATCGCGGGCGGGTTGCGACAACATGGTGCGACCACGCGCTATCGACTCGGCGATGCATTGGCGACGCCTCGCGGGGTGTTCAGCCTGTTGCGTAGCCTGCAGCGTCATGGTCCCGCACCTCTGCAAGCCGTGCTGACCGAGCCCATGCTGCATGTGGACAAGGCATTTTTTGCGATGACCTCTGTCGCGCTGGCCTATTTTGGCCACCTGGCAAACGATTCCTTGCCAGCCTCCCTGCTTGCCCGGCCAGACGAGATCCTTTGCCTGCCTTACAACCCGTTCTGGCATCACGCCCGCGGCTATTGCGAGATGCTCGGCCTGTCGCCCGCACCCGCTCCATTGGTCTATGCCCGGGAGATGTGGCTGACCGACGACCGTGGAATGAACACGCACCGCCGCGCCCGTACGCGGGACCTGCATGGAAGGCTGCATGCAGGGTTGGCGCCATCAGGGCACGCCGGCGTGTTCTTGCGGCGGGGCGGAACCGGCGCCAGCCGCAGCCTGCAAAATGAAGACGAGGTGGCAGAGGCTCTGGCTGCCCGCGGCTATGTTGTCTGCGATGTCACCTCGCCATTGCCCGGGCTGCTGGCAGCGCTGGCGCAGGTGCCTGTCGTCGTGACCGTCGAAGGCAGCCAGTGGGTGCATGGCCACTTCGGCGCCGCACTTGGAGCGCTGATCGTGGTGATCAATCCTGCCGACCGCTTCAATGCCCTGATCGCCGATATGGTGCCGGCGCTTGGCCAGCGCATGGCAACCATCGTCGCCGACAAGGCGGAAGGGGGATATCATGTCGATGTCCAGCGCCTTCTGGCGCTGATCGACCGGGCGCAGGACGACATGGCCCGAACCAGCGAAAGCTTCGAGGGCAGGAATTAGCCTCGTTGCGCTGGTGCCAAAGCGGATATCGAGAGCATGCTTGCGTCAGGCTCGCATCGTCTCGTTTGCAGACGAGACCGACCTGTCAGACTTGCTCTGCGGACTTTACGCAAGATCATCGGTGAAATTGGTAGCGGGAGAGCGCTCTGGCCAAGACCATCACCACGCGAGGAAACTATCGGTGGGGAAAGTAGTAGCGGAGGAACGCTACAGGTTTCAACATCACCATGAGCCTGTGGTGTTCCGGTATGCGGCGGTCGCCTAGTTTGTACCATTCACTCTGCTGAATGCACAACAATCGTGGGACTGGGTGGATACACGATCTCCGATCCTAACGCGAATGTAGGACAGGTTCTCGGACCGACGGCAGCTACAGCTTATAGTGCCAGTTTGACTAGGTTTTTCAGGGGCATGTCGCACACCACGGGCTGTGCTCGTAGGACAGGTATTCTGGCGGACGATTTGGGACGCGCAAATTCTTGCACCTGCCGCCCATTCAGCCATAGTTCGTAGCGGGTCTGGCCGATCGCGACCCTCCGGCAACAGCCATGGAGGGCAGAGCTTGAACGGACCCGAGATCATGATGTCGATCACCGCCGACATGCACCCTATTTGCGCACGGTCGACTTGTTTGAGGACGCCGCGACAGCGCGCGTCCTGTGATCTCTATTCTTCTGGACCATCTACTTCGCCCCTGGCTGGCTGGCGTGCATCCGCTGGGAGCCGGAACTGCGACGACAATGTCTTGATCGGTCTCGTCGCTGTGTCGCCATGACGGTCACTGGCAACGCTCCAACCCAGTCGATAGACGCTGCCATTTGAGTACGAGCGCACGGAGCTGGGCTTTGAGCTGGACACTGGTGAAAGCAGGAGTTTCGCTTCTTCAGAAGCCACGAGGATCACAGCGTTGTGTCGAGGTGGCCGTTCACGCCAGAACCGACTTTGCTGATCGAATGAAAGGGCTGCACCAAGCATGGGCGCTCCCTTCGAGATGTAGCAGTCTCGAGCGCCTCTCACTTTCGCCACTCCGGTTGGCAGACGATCAGTCATTGCGTTCGCGGAATAGCCCGAAAGTGGACTTGCTGAATTGATCTGCGTGACAGCGATAACCCCCGATGCGCTTCGGAATACGAGAGATGGCATCTCTGCGATGTAGAAAACCGAACCTTGGGTACGTCGTCTCTCAGCAGTTGCTTTGGCGCTGTCCAAATCGCTGTGCATGCAGCCCTCGGCGTATTGGGTGATCCACGTCGAATGCCACGCATTGCGCCCTTGGAATAGGTAGTAGAGGTATGCCGCTTCGACGCTTTTGACCTTCGATCGTGCGAGCTTGGCAAATGAACTCTCGGAAAAGCTGTAAAGGCGCGTCACGGCTCCCCCTCGACCATTGCTCGCTTTCCTGATGGCAATGATGCCACCGCGCAAGGCGGCAGGATACTGCGCGCTGTCGCTGAGCCTGCACAGCGACTATGCCCTCAACTTGGATAATTGACATTATCTGCCATACTTTTCGGCGTTCCGGCGACGCTCCGTTAGACTTTGTTTCTGCTTTCTGTGAGATTGGTCGACATGATCTCGACCATGGAGGGGCTGTGGGGTCGGCGAGCAACTTCGCCTTTCTTGGCGTTTACGATAAGCGATTGGTCACGCTGGGCGGTCTCGCGGAACGGTATTTTCGCGACGACCCACCGACGGCCATCGTCAAGCTGAGGCAATTCGCGGAGCTCACTGCCAAGATCATTGCAGCTCGACATGGTGCGTATCGCGACGAGCGCGAGACCTTTGACGATACGCTCCGGCGGCTGTCCTACGAACGGATCATCCCCAAGGAAGTCGCCGACATTTTCCACGCCCTGCGCAAGTTCGGCAACCTCGCGGTGCATGAGGCCAAGGGCAGTCACGACAATGCGCTGACGGCGCTTAAATTCGCCCGCTCGCTTGGGGTCTGGTTCCATCGAACCTATGGCAGGGAGCCGAACTTCAACCCCGGTGCGTTCGTCCCGCCACCAGAGCCGGTCGATGCCACGGCGTCGCTGCGGCAGGAGATCGAGGCGCTGCGCCAGAAGGTGGCCGAGACCGAGGATGCCGCCGCTGCGGCCCGGCGCGAGGCGGAGGAACATGCCCGCGCCCGCGAGACGGTTGAGGAGCGGCTTCGGCGCGAGGCCGAGGACCGTGCGGCTTGGGAGCAGCTTGCGCAGGAGAGCGAAGCCGAGAAGTCGGCGATTGCGGCCACGCTGGCTGTTATGCAGGCCGAGGCGGAGGCCGCACCCCGCGCCGAGGTTCTGGAACTGGTCGAGCGTGGCGAGGAAGCGGCCGCCAAGCTCGATCTGGACGAGGCCGAGACCCGCGCCCTGATCGACCAGCAGCTCCGCGACAGCGGCTGGGAGGCCGACACCAAGACCCTGCGCTACGGTGCTGGCATTCGACCGTCCAAGGGCCGCAACATGGCGATTGCCGAATGGCCAACCGCCAACGGCCCGGCCGACTACGCGCTGTTCGTAGGCTTGATGCTGGTCGGCGTGGTCGAGGCCAAGCGCAGGCGCAAGAACATCTCGGCGGCAATAGACCAGTCGGAACGATACTCGGTCGGGATCAAGACCAGCACCGACTTCTCGTTCGCGGGCGGGCCGTGGGAAGATCATCGCGTCCCGTTCGTCTTCGCCGCCAATGGCCGTTCCTATCTGAAACAGATCGAGACCGAGAGCGGCATCTGGTTCCGCGACACGCGCCGAGCCGCCAATCATCGCCGTGCGCTCGTCAACTGGCCGACGCCGGAGGGGTTGAGCGGGCTGCTTGAGGTCGATCAGGACGCCGCTGACGCGGCACTCAAGGGCCAGCCATTCGAGTTCGGCTTCCCGCTCCGGCACTATCAGGAGGCGGCGATCCGCGCCGTCGAGACGGCATTGTCCGATGATCAGCGTTCAATGCTTGTGGCAATGGCGACCGGCACTGGCAAGACCAAGCTCGCCATTGCGCTGCTCTACCGGCTGCTGTCAGCAAAACGGTTCCGCCGCATCTGCTTCGTGGTTGATCGCTCGGCGCTCGGCCACCAGACCGAGGGCGAGTTCTCGACCACCAAGGTCGTATCGGGAAAGACCTTTGCGGAGATCTTCGGTTTGAAAGGTCTGGGCGATGTGTCGCCAGACATGGAAACCAAGGTGCACATTTGCACGATACAGGGCCTCGTGAAACGGGTGCTCTATGCTGCGGACAGGTCCGAGGTGCCGCCCGTCGATCAGTACGACCTGATCGTCATCGACGAATGCCATCGTGGCTACCTGCTCGACCGCGAGATGTCCGACGCCGAGCTGTCGTTCCGGGGCCAGGACGACTACATCTCCAAGTACAGGCGCGTGCTGGAGTATTTCGATGCGGTGAAGATCGGCCTTACGGCCACGCCCGCGCTGCACACCACCGACATCTTCGGTGAGCCGATCTTCCGCTATTCCTACCGCGAGGCAGTGATCGACGGCTACCTGATCGACCACGAGCCGCCGATCAGGATCGAAACCGCTCTTGCTCGGTCTGGCATCGGCTTCGCGGAAGGAGAGCAGGTTGAGTATCTGGCTCCAGCGACCGGAGAGATCGACACAGCCATCCTGCCCGACGAAGTCCACTTCGAGGTCGAACAATTCAACAAGCAGGTGATAACGCCTGAGTTCAACCGCGTTGTCGCTCAGGAACTGGCGACGCACATCGACCCGGAGCTCGGCGGCAAGACCTTGATCTTCGCCGCTACTGACGCACACGCTGACATCGTCGTCAGCGCCATCAAGACGGCGTTCGCCGACGCCTATGGCGAGATCGACGATGCGGCGGTCAGGAAGATCACCGGTAGTGTGGACAAGGTGCAGAACCTGATCCGTTCTTTCCGCAACGACGCTGACCCGAAGATCGCCGTGACCGTCGATCTGCTCACCACCGGCATCGACGTGCCCAAGATCACGAACCTCGTGTTCCTGCGCCGGGTCAACAGCCGTATCCTCTACGAACAGATGATTGGACGGGCGACACGCCGTTGCGATGAGATCGGCAAAGAGGTGTTCCGCATCTTCGATGCAGTGGACCTCTACCCGCATCTCCAGAACCTGACCGACATGAAGCCGGTCGTGGTCAACCCGTCGATCAGCTTCGAGCAGCTTGTCGGCGAAATGGTCGGAGCGACCGATGATGCCCAGCGCGACACGATCCGCGAGCAGATCGCGGTGAAGCTGCGCCGCCGCTTGAAGAAGCTGCCCGACGAGGCGCGGCAGAAGTTCGAGGCCGTGGCGGGCGAGACGCCTGAGGCGATGTTGCAGCGTCTGCTGTCGGGCAATGCGCCCGATCTTGCGGCATGGCTGAAGGCCCGTACCGCCATTGGTCCGATCCTCGACTGGCAGTCGGACGGCGACAATCCCCGCTACGTGCCGATCTCGCACCATGCCGATGAGGTCGTTGCGGTTACCCGAGGCTATGGCGTGGCGCAAAAGCCGGAGGACTTCCTCGATAGCTTCTCCGCCTTCGTGCGCGACAACGTCAACACGATAGCTGCGCTGAAGCTCGTCGTGCAGCGCCCGCGTGACCTGACCAGAGCGGACTTGAAGGAGCTGCGCCTCGCACTCGACCGCAAGGGCTACTCCGAGGCAAACCTGCGCCGAGCGTGGGCCGACGCGAGGAACGAGGAGATCGCTGCGTCGATCATCGGCTTCGTGCGTCAGGCGGCCATCGGCGACCCGCTCGTGCCCTACGAGGATCGCGTCAGAACCGCCATGCGCTCGATCACGGCAAGCCGCCAGTGGACCGAGCCGCAGAAACGGTGGCTGAAGCGCATCGGCGAGCAGATCGAGAAAGAGGTCGTAGTTGACCGCGAGGCCATCGACAAGGAGCCCTTCATCGCCGATGGAGGCTTCACCCGGCTGAATAAAGTGTTCGGCGGCGAGCTTGAAACCATCCTCGCCGGCATCAACGAAGAAATGTGGCGAGTAGCGTCATGACGAGGGCTGCATGATAACCGGTCTGTCTGTTGTCGAAGCTAGGTGGTGGGATGATGGAAACCACAGCGTACGGGCACTGTTTGAGACGGCGTGTGGGATTGCCGTCTCCAACCCTTTCGGCTTTCGTTACGACATGTTTTGCGACAGGAGCTCCCTTGAGACTGTGGTGGGGCAAGTCGCCGCCAACGACACGTATCACACCATCTACATCGCAGCACACGGTGATGCGAATAACCTGCAGGGCAGTCCTGGCAACCTGATCTCCAGGGCGGTTTTGAGAAACATCCTACGGAATGCTAACGTCAACTTCACTGTCACGGGCCTTTATTTTGGGAGCTGCTTAATCTGCAATCAGGCCAACGCTGAGTTCCTTCTGGATCAACAGAATGGAGCAGGCGTCAACTGGATTGCAGGCTACTCGACCTCGGTCGATTGGGTTACCTCATCCAGTATCGACATGCTCTATTGGTCATTCTTCTTTGCCGAGAAAGATCGCAACCGTAGGCGACGCAGGGACAAGAAGTCTGACCTCGCTATCGCCCGCTTTGCTGCATCTGAGATGCGCAATCTCATGCCGACTGTGTTTCAACAGCTCGGCTTCAACCTCTACTACCGCGATAATGGCGGGCAACTAACGAGTGTATGGAACTAATGACCACTACCACCGACATCGTCGCCAAGCTCTGGGGCCTATGCAATGTGCTGCGCGACGACGGCGTCACCTACAACGAGTATGTGACCGAGCTGACCTATCTGCTGTTCCTGAAGATGCTGGAGGAGACGGGTCGCGAGAACCGACTGCCGGAAAGCTATCGCTGGGGCATCCTCGCCAAGCGCGAGGGCATGGAGCAGCTCGACTACTACAAGGCCATGCTGCTCGACCTCGGCAAGGCCAAGGACGGGCTTGTGTCCGCGATCTTCACCGACGCGCAAACCCGGCTGCGCAAGCCGACCAACCTTAAGGCGCTGACCTCAAACATCGACCAGCTCGACTGGTTCTCCGCCCGCGAGGAAGGGCTGGGCAACCTCTACGAGGGCTTGTTGGAGAAGAACGCCGCGGACAAGAAGTCCGGCGCTGGCCAATACTTCACGCCGCGTCCGCTGATCGACTGCATCGTACGGCTGATGCAACCGCAGCCGGGCGAGACAGTGCAGGACCCGGCGGCTGGCACAGCGGGCTTTCTCGTCGCGGCCGACCGCTACATCAAGGATCACACCGACGACCTTTACACGCTTCCGGAGGCGCAAGCCTTCTTCCAGCGTCGCAATGCCTTCATCGGGGGCGAGCTTGTGCCGGACACACATCGGCTCTGCATGATGAACCTGCTATTGCATGGCATCGAGGGCGGGGTCGAGTTGATCGACACGCTGTCGCCGGACGGCGAGACACTTCCCAAGGCCGAGTTAATCCTGACCAACCCGCCGTTCGGCACCAAGAAGGGTGGTGGTCGCCCCACCCGTTCCGACTTCTCGGTGACGGCGGACACGTCGAACAAGCAGCTCGCCTTTGTCGAGCACATCGTTCGCGCCCTGAAGCCCGGGGGACGCGCCGCCGTGGTCGTGCCGGACAATGTGCTGTTCGAGGACAACACGGGCCGTCGCCTGCGCACATGGCTGATGGACCTCACCAACCTGCACACGATCCTGCGGCTGCCGACCGGCATCTTCTATGCGCAGGGCGTCAAGACCAACGTGCTGTTCCTCCAGCGAGGGAAAACCGACAAAGCGAACACTAAAGCCGTCTGGGTCTACGACATGCGAGCAAACATGCCCGCCTTCGGCAAGACCCGACCGCTCACCGTCGCGGACTTCGCAGAGTTTGAGACCGCCTACGGCTCCGACCCGAACGGCGGTGACGAAAGAAAGGACCAGGGCGAAGATGGTCGTTGGAGCATGTTCTCCCGCGAAGCAATCACCGCCCGCAACGACAACCTCGACATCGCATGGCTGCGCGACACCGAGGCGGAGGCCGAGGAGGCGCTGACAGAGCCGGAAGACATCGCCGCCGCCATCATTGGTCACCTCAGAGCTGCGCTCGAGGAGATCGAGGCGCTATCGGAGGAAATCGAGCCGGACAGTGTTGGGGAAGCTGCTGCCATTTCGGAGGCGGCGGAATGATGGATCAGGTGCCGACGGGTTGGACAACTGCAACTCTGAACGACCTCACTCAATTGATTGTAACCGGACGACGCCCCAAAGGAGGTGTCCGCGGAATAAGCCACGGCATACTAAGCCTTGGGGGCGAGCATGTCGGCATAAATGGTGCCGTAGATCTTTCTACCCCTCGCTTCATTCCTGAGACATTCGCAAGAACGATCAACGCCGCCCGGCTACAAACCAACGACATACTTGTCGTCAAAGACGGAGCTACAACTGGAAAAGTAGCGCTGACGGATGCCCGTTTCGATAAGGAGGAGGCTTATGTCAACGAACATGTTTTCCTTTGTCGAGTAGCAAGAGAAATCGAACCTCGACTTATCTTCGCATTTCTTAGGTCTGCGAGAGGTCGCGAAGCGATACTCAGCGACTTCAGAGGCGCGGCGCAGGGCGGCATTAGTCGCCAGTTCTCAGATAAAGTACTGATACCTATCGCCCCTGCTACAGAGCAGCGGCAAATCGTGGTGAAGATCGAGACCCTCACCGACAAAGCCCGACGCGCACGAGACCACCTAGACCACATCCCCCGGCTGGTCGAGAAATACAAGCAAGCAGTGCTCAAGGCGGCGTTCCTCGGGCATCTGACCCGGGATTGGCGCGACAAGAACCCTGCGCAAGCGGCTGAGCCGCTCCGTCAATCGCTGCTTCGGAGACGAACTGAGGCCGAAAAGGCAAATAAGGCCAAGCCTACACACTTCGACTTTTCACCGGAGGAAAAACTTCCATCGTTACCTCATTCTTGGACATGGATGCCCGTGGCCGCCCTGGCCACAAAAGTCGTTGATGGCGTTCACAAAAAGCCGCAGTACGTTCAACAAGGAATACCGTTCCTAACCGTCCGCAATCTGACTGCAGGCGTTGGCATCACTTTCGACGGCTGTCGCTTCATCTCGGCAGAAGACCATTCGGAGTTCATCAAGCGAACAGATCCCGAAGAAGGCGACATTCTGATCACCAAGGACGGCACACTCGGCGTTGTAAGAGCAGTGCGAACGAACGAGGTTTTCAGCATTTTTGTGTCGCTGGCATTGGTGAAACCGATTGATCGTACAATGACTGACTATCTGGAACTGGCTTTCACTTCGCCGGTCGTCCAACAACAAATGACTGGGGTTGGGTCTGGATTGCAGCACATCCATTTAAATGACTTACGAATGGACATGATACCAGTAGCGCCCGCAGGTGAGCGCAAGGAGATCGTGACACGTCTTCGTGGTGCGCTGGCTTGGATTGACAGGATCGCGTCGGAGGCGACCAGCGCCCGCAGGTTGATCGACCGGCTCGATCAGGCCGTGCTCGCCAAAGCCTTCCGGGGCGAACTCGTTCCGCAAGACCCCGCAGACGAACCCGCCAGCGTGTTGCTGGATCGGATCAGGGCCGAGCGCGGAGCTATGCCGAGGGCCAAGCGTGGTAGGAAAGCGAAGGCCGGATGAAGGTCTTTATCGCCAATTTCGGTCGCGAGAACTATGCGTGGCTCGAATGTCTGGCTCGTAGCACGATTGCGACGATGAACAGCACGCGGGCGCAGCCCTTCTGGGCGGCAGGCGACCGCGAAGGCTACATTCGTGATCGCATACGCTTCGACAAGACGGCGGCGGGAAAGACGCCGACCGTGCCGGTCGCGTCCCGGTGGTTCAACCTGATGACTACCATTGTCGAGAGCGAAGGCGACATCTGGATACACCGCGAGAAAGACAAGCTCTGGTGGACAACCTCCCGGTCGGACCCGGCGACCTTCGAGCCGTTGAAGGAAACGGTTGGCGACCGCCGCGATGTGATCATCTGCCACAAGCCTTGCGATCCGTGGTCAAACAAGAGCCGCATGGGCAACCGGCTTGAATGGGCGGGACTGCATCCCCGGGCGCAGGAGTTCCTGTTCACCGAGGGGACACTGCAACAGCTGAAGCCCGACAACGCCGAGTACGCGCTGGCGCTGATCGACGGCGAAAGCCTCGGTCCATGGCATTCTCGTCTCGATTGGCGAGCGAAGGTCGAGCGGCGCAAGAAGAACCCTGGCGCGACCTTCAATTCGCGCCAGAAAGCTATCTGGCGTATGGCCGCGACCGCAAAGGGCACGGTCAGCTTCGCGAACGGCCAGCAGATGCTGAGGACGGTCAAGAATAAGGACCTGCTGATCCCCGAACACGAGCTCATGCCGTTTCTGGAGGCGCTTCTCGGCGAGCAAGATGGTTTGTGCGCGATCACCGATCTCCGCCTCCAGTATGACGGTGATGAGGACGACAAGGAGATGTTGTGCTCGCTCGACCGTATCGAAAGCAACGGCCATTACGAGAAAGACAACCTCCAGATCGTCTGCCGCTTCGTCAACCGCTGGAAGAATAGCAGCGATGATAGACAATTCAGGCGTCTGATCGACGTGCTTCGAGGCGGCAGCGGTGAAACCGTTCACGACGCACTACAGGATCAGAGCATGGCTCCGTCTGGTCCAACCGATGAAGAGAAGGTCATCGCGTGATCCGTCGGGCGTCACCACTGCGCTTCGATAGACCTGCCGAGAACGGCAGGACCGAGCCGCTGCCAATGACTGTGGAAACGGCAGACGATGTCGAGCACGAAGTGTTCGTGAAAGTCTCGTCCGGTAGGGAGTGCAGCGTCGAAGGCCTCATGAACGAGATGCTGGGTTCGCTCCTCGCCGCTGACCTTGGCTTGCCGGTGAATGAGCCATTCTTCGTCGAACTCGATCCAGACTTCATCCAGTCGGTCGTGCGGCCAGACATCCGCGCGCGTCTTGCCACCTCGTGCCCGCTGGCGTTCGCCTCGAAGGCTGCCGGGCAGCAATGGCGACGTTGGGTTCCCTCAGACAAGATCGCCGTCGCGCAGGTCGAGCTAGCGCTGGGCGTCATTGCCTTCGACCGCCAACAGTGACCGAGGGCCGCGAAACTCCAATCTCCTGGTGCGCGACCTCGATTGGCGCGTCATCGACCATGAGGGCGCATTCTGTTTTCGAACAAAGCTGTTGAACGCCCTGTCGCAATCCGGCGCACACGACATCTTCACAGTGGTGAAAGTGGTAGCGGGAGAGGGACTTGAACCCCCGACCCCAGGATTATGATTCCCGTGCTCTAACCAACTGAGCTACCCCGCCAGGGCCGGCAAAATGTTCGACTTTCTGTCCCGATTTCGGGGCGGGCGTCGAAGCGTTCGCCAAGGTCGGGCGGATATAAGGTTGGCAGGGCGAACCTGTCAACACCTTCATTTGCGAAATTCGCAAGTTGCTGTTTCAGCCTGTCCTGAGCCGATAGGACACAGGCTGCGGGGTTGAGTTCGCACCCCTTGGCCATTATGTCTGCCGCAGATTTTTCCCGGGAAAGAGCCTGATGAAACCGCGTATTGCTGTCCTTGGATGCGGATATTGGGGCGGTAATCACATCCGCACCCTGAAGTCGCTCGGTGCCCTCCATGCCGTCTCCGACGTCGATCCGGCCCGCGCCGCACGTTTTGCCGGCGAACATGGATGTATCGCGCTCACCCCGGACGAACTGATGACGCGCGACGACGTCGACGCCATCGTCATGGCGCTGCCGCCGCAGTTCCACGCCGATTTCGCCGTGCGTGCCGTCCAGGCGGGCAAGGACGTGCTGGTCGAAAAGCCGATCGCGCTGACGGTGGCCGATGCCGAGCGCGCGGTGCAGGCGGCGCGCGACAATGGCCGCGTGTTCATGACCGGCCATGTGCTGCGTTTTCATCCGGCCTTCGAAGGCCTCAAGGCGCTGGTCGACAGCGGCGAGCTGGGCGAGGTCGGCTACATCCATTCGCACCGCCTCGGCCTTGGAAAATTCCACGTCGAAAACGATGCGCTGTGGGATCTCGCGCCGCACGACCTGTCGATGATTCTCGCAATCACCGGCACCGATCCGGTCGAGGTCAGGGGCGAGGGGGCTGCGCTGCTCAATCACCTCAGCGACTTCGCGCATCTGCACATGCGCTTTCCCAACGGCCTGCGCGGCCATCTCTTCGCCTCGCGCCTCAATCCCTATCGCGAGCGCCGGCTGTCGGTGGTCGGCACCAAGGCGATGGCCGTGTTCGACGACGTCGAGCCGCAGGAGCGCAAGCTCGCCGTCTACCGCCACGCCGTCTGGCAGGAGGATGGCGGGTCGTGGACGTCGACCATGAAGGATCCGACCTACATCGCCATCGAGAACGCGATGCCGCTGACGCGCGAACTCGAGCATTTCATCCACTGCATCGAGACGCGCGAGGAGCCGCGCACGGGCGGCGACGAGGCGATCGGGGTGCTGAGGATCCTGACGGCGGGTACGGTGACGCACGACTGAGGAGTAGTGAGTGGGGAATAACGAATAAGGGGATGCGTCGTGCTCCCCGGCTTTTTCGCTATTGCCCTCGCTTGCCCAGCACCCACCAGCCGGCAAGCGCAATTGCTGCCAGCCACACCACCACGATGAAGGCGAGGCCGGCCATGCTGCGCGGCCTGGCGGTGATGTCTGCCGCCTCGGCGCGGAATCCCGCCATCTGCTCGGCCGGGATCATGCGGATCACCAGCCAGATGCCCAAGGGCACAATCAGCAGGTCGTCGAGATAGCCGAGCACCGGCACGAAATCGGGAATGAGATCGATTGGGCTGAGCGCATAGGCGGCGACGCAGGCAGCCGCCACGCGGGCGGGCCATGGCGTCAGCGGGCTGCGTGCGGCAAGATACAGCGCCACGACATCGCGCTTCAGAAGCCGCGCCCAGCGCTTGGCTGCTTCCAGCATGCCGCCGGGCTGGTTGCCGGGCTGAATGGTCATTCCGTGACCGCCCACCACGTAGCAAACAAGATGAGGAGCACCGCGAGCACGGCAAGGCACTCAAAATAGGCGGAGACATACGACTGGATGACCGGTCCGCTGGCGCGAGAACGGAATCCGCTCATCAGCTTGGGAGGCGTGAAGTAATGCATTGTGGCGATCGCGCCAATGATGCTGCCGAAACGCAAGATCAGGCCGGGCACATCGGTTGAGACCGTGTCGCTCAGCATCCTCTCTGTGATCGTGGCACCTATGCCAATGCCGATCACGGCCAGCTTAGGGCGCCAAGGAACGTCTCGGCTGAAGAACGCTAGATGTGCCGCGATTACGTAGCTCGTGAACCGGATGCCCCACTGCCTTATTGCGGCGAGCCTCATCGAACTCTGGCTTATTCGGCTGCGATCGGGCCCGGCATGGCGGCCAGCCTGGTCAGCATGGCCTCGGCGTCGGCGCGCCGCTCGGAGCGCTCGATGAAACCGCCGCCGAAGACACGCGCCTCGTTGCCGTCATCGGAATAGAGCACGCAGGCCTGGCCGGGGGCGATGCCTGACTCGCCGTCCGACAGCTCGACCCAGGTGGCGCCGTTCTGGTGATGCAGGACGGCAGCACGCGGCGGGCGCGACGAGCGCACCTTGGCGAACATTTCGAGGCCGCCTGCGGGCACGTCGGCAAGCGAGCCGTCGCCCAGCCAGTTCATGTTGCGCAGGAAGATCTTGTGCGTCTCCAGCGCCTCGCGCGGGCCGACGATGACGCGGGCCCGCTCGGCGTCGATGTGGACGACGTAGAGTGGCTCGCCCGAGGCGATGCCGATGCCGCGGCGCTGGCCGATGGTGTAGCGCAGGATGCCCTCGTGGCGGCCGAGCACGCGGCCGTCGATGTGGACGATGTCGCCGGGGTTGGCGGCCGAGGGGCGCAGCTTGGCGATGATGTCGGTGTATTTGCCCTGCGGCACGAAGCAGATGTCCTGGCTGTCCTGCTTGGCGGCGACCGTCAGGCCCATGCGCTCGGCGGCGGCGCGCACCTCGGGCTTGGACATGCCGCCGAGGGGGAAGCGCAGATAGTCGATCTGCTCCTGCGTGGTGGCGAACAGGAAGTAGCTCTGGTCGCGGTCGGCGTCGACGGGGCGATAAAGGGCGCGGTGGGCGCCGTTCTGGCCCGAGCGGATATAGTGGCCGGTGGCCAGCGCATCGGCGCCGAGCTCGCGGGCGGTGGCCAGAAGGTCGGCGAACTTGACGGTCTGGTTGCACGACACGCAGGGGATCGGCGTTTCGCCGGCGACATAGCTCTCGGCGAACGGGTCGATCACGGCCTTGCGGAAGCGCTCCTCATAGTCGAGCACATAATGCGGAATGCCGAGCGTCTCGGAGACGCGGCGGGCATCGGCAATGTCCTGGCCTGCGCAGCACGAGCCGGCGCGATGGGTGGCGGCGCCATGGTCATAGAGCTGCAGCGTCACGCCGACGACGTCGTAGCCTTCCTGTTTGAGCAGGCCCGCGACCACTGAAGAATCGACACCACCCGACATGGCTACAACCACGCGGGTGTCTTCGGGGCGTCCGGGCAGGTCCAGGCTGTTCATCGGGATTGCGTTCCGCTGTCTTTGGTCGGCTGCATGCCAATGGCTGCAATATAGGTCAACCCCGGCCGCAGTGCCACCCGCGCCGTGTGCGCGCTTTTTGCGCTGCAAATACAAAGCTCTGGGCAGGTGGTTAAATTGCGGATCAAGAGTCTAACGATCCATTCACGTTCGTTACTTACCCCTTAGGGAACGCTTAGGCAATTTTTAAAGCTGTGGCGTTAGTGTGGCGGATGATTGGGTCTTTGAGTTTTTAGTAGAGAGTACGATGACCGATCTGGTTAGACCGCGTGTCAAATATGTTATCGGGCCGGACGGCAGCCCGCTTACGATTGCCGATCTGCCCCCGAGCAACACGCGCCGGTGGGTTATCCGCCGCAAGGCGGAAGTGGTTGCCGCCGTCAGGGGTGGGCTGCTCAGCCTCGAAGAGGCGTGCCAGCGCTACAAGCTGACGACCGAGGAGTTTCTCTCCTGGCAGGCATCCATTGACGAATACGGTCTTGCTGGCCTGCGCACCACGCGCATCCAGCAGTATCGTCACTGACACCGGCCGTTAGGGCCAATCAAAGAAAAGGGTGCGGGAAACCGCACCCTTTTTGCTTTTCGGCGGGGTTTTCCGAGCCCTGGCTTTGAGGGCGGAGCGCCCGATCCTCAGTGAGCCGCCTGGCCTTCCGGTCGCGGCGTGCGCTTGATCATGGCGGAGGCGGTGGCCGTCAGCACCACCGACGCCGCAAAGAACCATAGTCCGGGCTTGGTGAAGGCGGTTGCCAGGCCGGAGGTCTTGGCGGCGAAGATCACCAGCGCGACCAGGATCACATCCAGCATCGACCAGTTCGACAGCGCGCGAAGCCAGACGGGAATGCCGGCGCCCTTGTGGCCATAGGCTGCGTTGTGCAGCAGGCCGAGCTTCGTGGCAGGGAACGCCACCGAAAACAGCGCCACGATGATCGCCAGAAGCCAGTCGTCGCCGCTCCACAGTGCTGCGATCATGCCAATCAGCGAAGGTTCGTCGGAGAAGAAATACAGTCGATCGACATGGATCAGCGGCAGGACGATGCCGAGCGCGAAGCAGACGGAGGCTGCAAACAGGATCAGTGGCAAAAGAGATCGCATCGCCAAGCTATAGCGAAGGGCTGATCGACAGAAAAGCCGGGCAACGGTCCGCTGCCCGGCTTCTTCGTCATTTCGCTTGAGGGCGTTGCTCTCAGGCCGTCAGCACGACCTTGCCGATGGGCTTGCCGGCGAGGAAGTCATGGGCAGCGGCAGCCTCGGCCAGCGCAAAGCTCCTGGCGACATGCACCTTGAGCTTGCCGGCGTCGATCAGCCTGGCCAGTTCTTCCAGCCCAGCGCGGTCGGGGCGCACGGAAATGCGCTCGATCCTGATGTCACGTTCGGCAGCCTCGGCGGCGGCCTTGTCGCTTGCGCCGAGCAGGACGACGAGCGTGCCGCCCGTCTTCAGCGTCTTCAGCGATTTTTCGGGATGGTCGCCACCGAGCGTTTCGAAGACGAGATCGACGGTACCTGCCTTCTGGACAAAGTCGTCCTTGGTGTAGTCGATCACCTCGTCGGCGCCGAGCGAGCGGACGAAGTCGATCTTGCCGGGGCTGGTTGTGGCAATGACGTAAGCGCCGCGCGCCTTGGCGATCTGCACGGCGAGATGGCCGACCCCACCGGCCGCGGCCTGGACCAGCACGCGGTCGCCGGCCTTGATGCGGCCGAACGTCACCAGTCCCTGCCAGGCGGTCAGGCCGGCCAGCGGCAATGCGCCGGCGTCGAGATGGTCGAGGCTCGCCGGCTTGCGGGCGACTTCCGCAGCCGGTGCCGCCACCAGTTCTGCGTAGGCAGCCGCCCCGGCGGGGAAGCGCGGCATGCCGAAGACCTCGTCGCCAGGCGCAAGGTCGGTGACGCCGGCGCCAATGGCTTCAACCGTGCCGGAAACGTCCCAGCCGAGCACGAAGGGCGGTTCGCCGAGCAGCGGGTAGTAGCCGCCGCGTACGGCGGCATCGACGGGGTTGACACCCGCCGCCCTGGTGCGGATCAGCACCTCGCCGGGCTTCGGCTGCGGGGCGGGCAGGTCGGCAAGCGTCAGCACTTCGGGGCCGCCGACGGTGTTCTGGGTAATGGCTCGCATCGTGATGTTCTCCTTGGGACGATGTGCCACTATCATTTGGATAGTATAGGTAGCTTGTCCAGTATGTACCTTTTTGATATATAGGTACCCCATGGATAGTGATTGCGCCCCCGACACCCCCTTCGGCTATGACGCCTTCAAGCGCACATGCATGTCGCACACCGTGCTCGAGATGCTGGCGAGCAAGTGGGTCTATCTTGTCGTGGGGGCTTTGAAGACGGGCAGGCGTCGCTATGGCGACCTGTCGCGCAAGGTGGAAGGCATCACGCCGAAGATGCTGACGCAGACCCTGCGGGTGCTGGAGCGCGATGGCCTGGTGCGGCGCGAGATATTTCCCGTCATTCCGCCGCGCGTCGAATATGAGCTCACCGAACTCGGCCAGAACGTCGCCGAATTGCTCAATCAGATCAGGGTCTGGTCGGAGAGGCATGCGCCCGAGATTCGCGAAGCGCGCGCACGTTCGCAGGCCGGCGAGGGGCAGTTCGCCGAACTCTGAGGCCTTGCCGGCTGAGGCCGGCGTGCCGGTTGCCTTGAAATCAGGCTTTTCAGCCGATCATTGCACTGCGGCCGCCGGTTTCGGCCTCGCGGTTGGTGCGATCGCGCGATTCCAGCATTTCTGCCTTGGACAGCTCCGCTTCAGCTTCAGCGAGTAAGGCTTCTGCTGCGGCGCGCTGTTGCGCCAGATCGTGTTGGGAGTTTTTCAGATTGTCGCGCCGCTGGCGCGCGGCCTTGGCGAATGTCGGATAAGCGAAATGATTGAGATCGGTGATCCCAGCCTTCTTTTCCTCAGCGACGATCTGCAATTCCAGCTCGTTCGCCATTCGATCGAATTCGGCGATCATCGAATCAAGCTGCATCAGTTGCCGGCGCTTTTCGTTCACCTGGAACTGCTTGAGCCTGACCAGGTTCTCCCGTGACTTCATGACCCGATACTCCCGAACACCGAAAAACGCACTCTTACTGTCACTCTGGCCCCGAAGGACCTGCCGCAACCGAACGGACCCTGATCCCCAATGATGGAAAACAAACTTTTAAAGTTTTTCACCGTTGGTAACCATTCGTTTACGGGCATCGTTAATCATACCTACCGAGACTTAAGACCCGGTAAAGATTCCAGTTTTCGCTGTGAACCTGCGGGTCCGTTTCCAGAGTCGCTTAGGCAACCTAGTTAATGCAGCGCGTTAAGATGTTGACCTTGTGATTCATGTTTGGATTCAAGTGGGTGTATGCGCCGGTTAAAATTTCTGATATGGTCTTCCATACGAAATTAGGTTTTGTTAACCATTCGGTGGCAGCCTGCGATTCAGGTAAGCACTGGGCCGGGATGGATAGGACCGCGAAGGCATCCGGCAGCAGAAAAGGGGATTTTGAATGCGCGTTCTGCTGATAGAAGACGACAGTGCAACCGCACAGAGCATCGAACTGATGCTCAAGTCTGAGAGCTTCAACGTCTACACGACCGACCTCGGCGAAGAAGGCGTCGATCTCGGCAAGCTCTATGACTACGACATCATCCTTCTCGACCTGAACCTGCCCGACATGTCGGGTTACGAGGTTCTGCGCACTTTGCGCCTGTCCAAGGTCAAGACGCCGATCCTGATCCTCTCCGGCATGGCCGGCATCGAGGACAAGGTGCGCGGCCTGGGCTTCGGCGCCGACGACTACATGACCAAGCCGTTCCACAAGGACGAGCTGGTGGCGCGCATTCACGCCATCGTGCGCCGTTCGAAGGGCCACGCCCAGTCGGTCATCATGACCGGCGACCTGATCGTCAATCTCGACGCCAAGACGGTCGAGGTCGGTGGCCAGCGCGTGCACCTGACCGGCAAGGAATACCAGATGCTGGAGCTGCTCTCGCTGCGCAAGGGCACCACGCTCACCAAGGAAATGTTCCTCAACCACCTCTATGGCGGCATGGACGAGCCGGAACTGAAGATCATCGACGTCTTCATCTGCAAGCTGCGCAAGAAGCTCGATGCTGCATCCGGCGGCCAGAACTTCATCGAAACGGTCTGGGGCCGCGGTTATGTGCTGCGCGAGCCGGAAGAGCTGCGCGAAATCGCCTGATATCTGCTTTACCTTCAGTCAAAGCCCGGCCTCTGTGCCGGGCTTTCTTTTTTGTGCCGAATGGAGCGCCCTGCGCCCGTGGGATGCACTAACCTATTGAATCGGCCTGCTTTTTCCCGAACGCCTCCGGTTTTCGGCCGCGCTCAGGCGGCCACGTCGAAGGCGCGGAAGCGGTCGAGCAGCTGCGGCCGGGTGAACGGCTTCAAGAGATAGCCCTGGGCGCCGGCGCGCTTGGCGCGCATGATGGCGCCGATGTCCACCTCGGTCAGGCAGATGGCGATCTGCGGCTTGACCGGGCTCGGCATCGCCCGCACGCGGCGGATGAAGTCGACCGTGGTGATGTCTTCGAGCGCGCCGTCGACGACGATGATGTCCGGCATGTCGTAAGCGCAGACGTCCAGTCCCTCGGCGCCCGTGGCAGCCTCGACCACCAGCATGTCGGGGCCGTTCAGGATGCGTTTGGCGACTTTGCGGATGACGCTGGAATCATCGACGAACAGGCAGCGCTTCATATCCCGGACCTCTCTGCGGGAGCCGGACACAAGGGCGTTCGGCGTTGTCTGCGGACCGTAGTGCGGTCCGGTAAAGAAGCCGAAAAGCCGGATGGTAAAATTCTTGGAAACATTCGCGCCGCCAGTTGCCGGCGAAGACTGTGCCCAAACGAAAACAGTCCCGCCGGATGCCGACGGGACTGTCAGAAACGTCTGGAATATCAGACGTTCGGCCGGATTATTCGGCCGTGAACAGGATCTCTTCCGGCGTGGCGTGAACCGAGATGGTCATGCCGGCCTCACGGGCCAGAAGCAGGGTGTAGTAGGGCTGCACCGAATGGGCGTCGATCGGCTCTTCGGGCTTCTGGCCGGAGTGCAGCTCGAGGAACTTCGGCGGCACGCGCAGCATCGGACCGGAGGCCGACAGGGTGAACTTCGGCGCGGTCTCGAGGTTTTCGAGCGTGGCGTTCAGCTTGCCGCCCCTGGGGATCGCGGCATTGGCGACCAGGAGCAGGTTGAGCAGCAGCTTGACCTTGTTCTTGGGCAGCAGCGCGCGGCCGCCGGTCCAGGTCAGTTCCGGCTTTTCGTTCTTGAGGAAGGCGGTGGCGACCGCTTCGGCGTCGCCGGTGTCGATCAGCATGCCGGCGGAGCCTGCCGCGCCAAAGGCGATGCGGGCGAATTGCAGCCGCGCCGAGGCGTTGCGGGCGCTGGTGCGGATCAGGCGCATCGCATCTTCGTCGGCACCGCCCTCATCGAGCAGTTCGAGGCCGTTGTTGATGGCGCCGACCGGCGAAATGATGTCGTGGCAGACCCTGCTGCACAGCAGCGCCGCGAGATCGGGGGCGGAAAGCGACAACAATTCGGCCATGTGGGCATCCCTTAGAGCGGTGGCTTCAAGCTCAATTCCGAGACCAGGACCCCGGAGCGTATCGGCCCGAAAACCGCGACCGGTTTTCGGAAATCACGATGCGCCGACTCAACAGGCTAGGACGCCTTTTGTGTGTCCTCGTGGACGCACGGCGCCCTTGCGCGAATCAGGGCTGGCCAACTGTACCCTTGGTTACACAGGGCTGGTTAACGCGGCAAGAAACAGGGGGCGCAAGATGGTTAAAATGCCCGCACTTTGGCGCATAACAGGCCTTTTTACGGCCTCATGTCGCCTTCGATATGCCATCTTCTTAAGGCAGTTTAATGGTTGAAAAAGGATTACGGCATAGTTTGCCGAGTTGGACAGGCGAGCCACCAAAAAGAGTGGCAGCGGGTCCGGGGCGTCGGAGAAAGTGTGCTCCCTGACGGAGATTTGGAAGCATGATTTCCCGATTCTATAGCCGGGCGTTTACCCGGCTTTTTGCCGCGATGTTCGTCCTGGCCGGCGTTCTGGCATTTTCGACATCCGCGTCTCGCGCACAGGAATACACTGCGCAGGAGATCCTCGATTCCGGTCATCGCTTCTTCGGTTCGACCTCGGGCGGATTGGCCAGCGTCGTCGAGAAGATTTTCGCGTCCTATGGCCTGCCCAACGGCTATGTGCTGGGCGAAGAGGGCTCCGGCGCCTTCGTCGGCGGCCTGACCTATGGCGAAGGCTCGCTCTACACCAAGAATGCCGGCGACCATAAGGTGTTCTGGCAGGGTCCGTCGCTGGGTTGGGACTTTGGCGGCCAGGGCTCGCGCATCATGATGCTGGTCTACAATCTCGACGACGTGAACAATCTCTATGACCGTTATGCCGGTGTCGCCGGTTCGGCCTATGTGATCGCCGGCGTCGGCTTCAACGTGCTCAAGCGCGGCAACATCCTGCTGGTGCCGGTGCGCACCGGTGTCGGCGCGCGTCTCGGCATCAATGTCGGCTACCTGAAGTTGACCCAGCAGCCGACCTGGAATCCCTTCTGAGCCTGTCCGGGCGGCGTCCGCGCCGCCCGGCAATGCCTCGCCTGTCGGAGCGCATACACGCAAAAGCTGTGCACGATCTTGTGAGAAAACCGCGCGAAGGCCTGCCAAGTGCGGTGGAGCATTTGCAGCGGTGCTGGATTCCTGCCATGGGATCATGGCAAACTCGCACCTGTCCGTAACGGGTAAAGTGCCTTGGTCCAGTCGATCCTGTTTTTCGTTCTTGGCTTCCTGACCGCAGGGTTCCTCGTGCTGCTGATCGCACCGGCGGTGTGGCGGCGCACGGTCTCGGTGACGCGCCAGCGCGTCGAGGCGAAGCTGCCCATGACGCTCGAGGAAATCCGCGCCGACAAGGACAGCCTGCGGGCCGAACATGCGATGGCGCTGCGCAAGGTCGAGGTTCAGCTCAAGGCCTCGCAGGAAAAGGCGCTTTCCCAGGCGGTGGAACTCAGCCGCCTGCACGAGGCGCAGAAGCTGCTTTCCGACGGACATGCCGACAAGGACCGCACGGTCAACGAGTTGGAAGCCAGGCACGGCAGCCTGAATGACGAGGTCGGCAAGCGCGACGAACAGATCAAGGCGCTCGCGGGCCAGCTTGCCGAGGCCGAAAGCCTGCTGGACAAGCGCGCCGTGGAATTCGAGGAGCTTGGCCGCCTCTATGACGAGGCCAGCCTGTCCTCCTCCAATCGCCAGATCGAGCTGGTCAGCCGCGAAAGCGAACTCGGCAAGCTGACGGACGACATGTCGAGCTTGCGCCAGCAGCGCAAGGTCTTCGACAAGCGCGTGGCGGAGATCGAGGCCGACAACAAGGCGGTGCGCGACGCGCTGAAGGCAGAAACCAAGCGCGCCTCCGACCTGGACAAGAAGATCGAGAAGATGGTGTCGACGCTGAGCGACCGGGACGAAAAGATCGAACGGCGCGAAAGAGAACTCGCCCGCCTGCGCGAGCAGGCCAAGGCCGCGCAGCAACAGCCGGCAGCGGTGCCAACGGCCAATGGCAGCGGCCAGACGGCCGAGCGCGAGCGCTTCGAGGGGCGCATCGCCACCCTGATCCGCGAGAACAAGCGGCTGAAGGGTGAACTTTCGCGCTCGGGCGATGCCGTGCCGAGCGCCGGCCAGGACGCCGTGCTGCGTGAACAGATGCATGAGCTGGCGGCCGAGGTCGTGGCCCTGACTGCGCGCCTCGAAGGACCGGAATCGCCGATTTCAAAGGCCCTGGACAAGGTCGTGGAAGCGCCTGTGCCAGCCGCAACCGACCGCGGCACCGTGGTCAGCCTCGCCGACCGCGTCCGGGCGCTGCAAAAGGCACCGGCGGCCGAATAGGCAAATCCAGGCAGTTGCATCGTCCAGGCCGCCCTGCGTCCGAGCGAACGCGGTAGGGCGTGCGGTGTTTCAGTCGGTCGCGTCGGTAAAATGGTGCAGGGCGATTGCCGAGGCGGCGGCGACGTTCAGGCTGTCGAAGCCGGGCGCCATCCTGATCCGCGCCGTGGTCAGCCGCGCCATCAGCGCCTCCGGAAGCCCTTCGCCCTCGGTGCCGAGATAAAGCGCCTGCCGTGCCGGTCGGGCGATGTCCCTGATGTCGGCCTTTCCCGCCGGCGACAGCGCCAGCTGGCCGAAGCCGTGGCGAGACAGTGTATCGGCGATCTCGCCTGCCGAACCGCCGACGGCGAAAGGCACCTTGAGCACGGCTCCCACCGAGACACGGATCGCCTTGCGGTAGAGCGGGTCGCAGCAGGTTTCGTCGAGCAGCACGGCATCGGCGCCGAAGGCAGCCGCGTTGCGGAAGATCGAGCCGATATTGTCGTGGTTCGAAATGCCGACAGGCACCGCCACGAGCGCCCGCGCGGGCAGGGCGGTCAGCAGGCCGTCGACGGTGGCGGGCTCTCCCTTGCGGCCGATCGCCAGGATGCCGCGATGCATGTGAAAGCCGGCGATGGCATCCATCACCGAGCCCGACACGACATGGACAGGCAGGTCGTCAGGAGCGAGCGCCAGCGTCGCCGCCAGCCCGTCCAATCGGTTTTCCAGGACGAGCGCCGACTCCGCCTCGAAGCGGCGCGCCGAAAACAGCACGTTGAGGACAACCTTGCCCTCGGCCACGAAGCGGCCCTCGCGCCCGACGAGATCACGCTCGCGTATGTCCAGATAAGGCGCGACGCGCGGGTCGGCCGGGTCGTCTATGCGGATAATGTTCATCCATGCTCCATAGCGGAGGGCAGGCCGCCATGGGAGCCCTGAGAAGCCTGGTCGTGTGTCAGGCGTCCTCGAAAATACCTTCAAGCGTGCCGAGCAGCTTACGCACTGCTTCGGACTTGCAGGTGTAGTAGATCATTTGCCGGTCGCGACGGGTCTCGACCAGCTCTTCGTTTCGCAGGCGTGCAAGGTGTTGCGAAAGCGCCGATTGGCTCAGAGAGACCTTCTCGGCGATAGCTCCCACCGACATCTCCGTGTCGAGAAGGTGGCTCATTATCAACAGCCGTTTTTCGTTGCCCATAAGCGTCAGCAAAGAGGCAGCGGCTTCCGCATTGGCCGTCAGTTTCTTCGGTTTCATGGGTACCCCGTGTATCCGCAATGCTCTCCGGCGCCATGGGGGCAATAACGCCAGATCACGATACCAATTCGCCAGTGAATCGTTTGACGAATTAGCAATTCAAGGAGAAATCAGCTTTCCTTCAAAAAATCAAGACCTTGCTGCGCGCCCCTGCTTGGCCATTTCGACAAGGCTCCGGCGAAGATCGGCAGATTCGCCAAGTATCTGAGGAAAAAGCACGCGTCCGGCCTCATCCCCCAACGTAAGATCCATGCCTTCGGGGTCGAAACCGCTGAGCGACCAGCCCGTACCCTGCAGGCGACCAAAATGCGCGGCATAGATGTCGATCGCCTCGCGGTGGTCCGAATTCATGTGATCGAGCGCCGATTGCTCGGCGCCCGCGATTGCTTCCACCGCCGGCCCCTGCAGCAGCAGGTCGTCGCGCGTCAGAAGATATGCCTTGCCGAAGCCGCCATTGAGATTGGCGCGCTCCAGTTCGAGGCGGAACATGGCGAAGTCGCCGAGACCGACATAAAGCTTGGCCTTCGGGTTGCGGTTGAGGTAGCGCCGCTCGGCGCGGGCCTGCTCCGGCGTGCCGCGCTCGAGGCGACGGGCACGGCAGAACAGGGTGATGCGCGCATAGGCGAGGGGATCGCCCTTGCCGATCTCGCCGACCAGAAGCGAGCAGCGGGGATCGGCTGTGATGCCCTTGGTGTGGGCCGAAAGCCCCGAGATCAGGATCAGCGGCGTGCCGTCGACGTCGGTGGCGGTGCCGACCCGGCTGGCCAGCGGGGCGCCGGTGTCGGGCTCGATGACGGCCAGTGCGCCGTAACGCGCCGTCCGCATCAGTGACCGTGCCAGGGCGATCGCCTCGGCATCGGTCTCGCGAATGACATCCTTCTTGCGCTCTTCCACGGCATCACCAAAATATGACTGTTGAAATCCACTTATCAATCAGGTCGCCGCCATTTGGCAAGGGGTCGCATTGTCGCAAATGAAACAGCCCCGGAAGCTTGCGCTGCCGGGGCTGCAGAATAACCGATCCAGGCTGCAAGCGGCCGTTATTTCGGCGCCATGCGGATCGCGCCGTCGAGGCGGATGGTCTCGCCGTTCAGCATCTGGTTCTCGACGATGTGGGTGGCAAGTGCTGCATATTCCGACGGCTCGCCGAGGCGCGGCGGGAAGGGGACGGCGGCGCCGAGCGAATCCTGCACTTCCTGAGGCATGGCGGCCATCATCGGCGTCTTGAAGATGCCAGGCGCGATGGTGCAGACGCGGATGCCCGAGCGTGCGAGGTCACGCGCGATCGGCAGCGTCATGCCGACGACACCGCCCTTCGAGGCGGAGTAGGCGGCCTGGCCGATCTGGCCGTCATAGGCGGCAACGGAGGCGGTGTTGATGATGACGCCACGCTCGCCGCCGGCCAGAGGCTCGAGCTTGGCTGCCGCGTCGGCAAACAGGCGGATCATGTTGAACGAGCCGATCAGGTTGACCTCGATCACCTGGCGGAAGACGCTGAGCGGGTGTGGGCCGTCCTTGCCGATGGTCTTCACGCCGACGGCGATGCCGGCGCAGTTGACCAGCATACGCGGCGTGCCGAGCCTGGCTTCGATTTCGGCGAAGGCTGCGACAGCGCTTTCCTCGTTGGAGACGTCGCAGCGCACGGCGATGCCGCCGATCTCATTGGCGACCTTTTCGGCGCGCTCCAGGCTGAGGTCGAGGATCGCAACCTTGGCGCCCTTGGCTGCCAGCGCCCGTGCGGTTGCCTCGCCAAGGCCGGAGCCGGCGCCGGTGACTGCTGCGATCTGCCCGTTTGGATTCATGTCAGCCTGTCCTCTTCTACTGTTGATGAATTAGGAAGATGGGCGGCACGGGCAAGTCATCGGCGGCTAGGCCGGCTCGGTCGTGCGTTGCGGGGTCTTTGCCAGGTTGGCGTGGCAGACCTCGCCCGAAAGTTCGGCGACCGCACCCGGCACGATCTCATGCGCGAGCAGCCGGTTGAGGTCGACGGGGCGCGGCATCTCGATCTGGCCGCGCGGGATGCGCGCAAAACCGAGCGGACCATAATAGGGCTCGTCGCCGACGAGGATCACGGCAGGTTCGCCGGCCTCTGCCGCCGCGGCAAGCGCCATGGCAACCAGCTTGCGGCCGATGCCCATATTCTTGAAATCGGGCCGCACCGCGAGCGGACCCAGCATCTGCGCACGGCCGGCGCCGGCGGCGATCGGCGTCATCCTGACCGAGGCGATCACCTGGCCGCCCTGTATGGCGACAAAAGACAACAAACGGTTATGCGGGCCGCCTTCGCGGATCTTGTAGGCAGCGCGCGTGAACCGGCCAGGTCCGAAGGCCTCGGCGTTGATTTCGTCGATTTCGAGATCGTGCGCCGGTGCTTCCGGCATGTAGGTGACGTCGGAGAGTTTCATGGTCTTTGCAGTCCGGTATCCGAGGATGAGGTGCCGCGGGCATGCCGCAGCAGTCGCAAGTCAGCGCTTCAAGCGCGTGCGCTCATTCGTCGTCGGTCGATCCGGATCTGTGCAAAGGTCTGCGACATGAAAAGCCCGCTACCATCATTTTTCGCGTCCGTCCATCGTGCATTTGGCCGATGTGCGTCCGGCGTTGACGATCCGTTCAAACTGTTGCCCTTCGGTTTGCGCCCTTGGTGTCCTACATCGTGGCAAACGAAAGGATTTCGCGATGGGATTGCTGGTTGAAGGCAAATGGCAGGACCGCTGGTACGACACCAAGTCGACGGGCGGCAAATTCGTGCGTTCGCATGCACAGTGGCGCGACTGGATCACCGTCGACGGCAAGCCGGCCGAGGGCCGCACACGCGGCTTCAAGGCCGAGCCCGGGCGTTATCACCTCTATGTCTCGCTCGCCTGTCCGTGGGCGCACCGCACGCTGATCTTCCGCGCGCTGAAGGGGCTTGAAGACATCATCTCGGTGTCGGTCGTCCACCACTATATGGGCGAAAACGGCTGGACCTTCCGCACCGACGACGGCGCTACAGGCGACACGCTCTACGGCTTCGACTATCTGCACCAGATCTACACCCAGGCCGACGCGACCTATTCGGGCCGGGTCACGGTCCCGGTCCTCTGGGACAAACAAGAAAAGACGATCGTCTCCAATGAATCGTCCGAGATCATCCGCATGCTGAACTCGGCCTTCGACGAGTGGGGCGATGCATCGGTCGACTTCTACCCGGAAGGCCTGCGTAGCGACATCGATGCGGTCAACGAACTCGTCTATGGCTCGATCAACAATGGCGTCTACCGGGCCGGCTTCGCCACCAGCCAGGTCGCCTATGAGGAGGCGTTCAACGAGCTGTTTGCCGCCCTCGACACGCTTGAGGACCGGCTGTCGCGCCATCGCTATCTGGTCGGCGAGCGGCTGACCGAGGCCGACTGGCGGCTGTTCACCACGCTGGTGCGTTTCGATGCCGTCTATGTCGGCCACTTCAAGACCAATTTGCGCCGGATCGCCGACTATCCCAATCTGTCGAACTACCTGCGCGAGCTCTATCAGGTGCCTGGTGTGGCCGAGACGGTCAACATGCTGCACATCAAGGCGCACTATTACGGCAGCCACGCCACCATCAACCCGACCGGCATCATCCCGCTCGGGCCGGAGCTGAACCTCGACGCCCCGCACAACAGGGGGAAGTTGCTGAAGGCTGCGTGAGGGACTTGGCGCTCGACGTTGCCCCTCTCTGGCCTGCCGGCCATCTCCCCCTCAAGGGGGGAGATTAGGCTCGCCGCCGGCGGTGCCCATCCTGAGAGGTCACAAGGTGCACAGCTGCGCAGGCGACTGGCTGCGGCGTCGATGACGGCATGATCTCCCCCTCGAGGGGGAGATGGCCGGCAGGCCAGAGTCGCCAAAAACTCACCAATGCGCCGCCGCTTCCTTGCCTTCGAACACCTCGGCAATCCTTCGCCGCGTCGCCGGCGTCGTGCCCTCGGGCAGGGCGTCGAGCGGGAAGAAGCCGGCCTCGGCGATTTCGTGGTCGGGCAGCTTCGGCGTGTCCTGCCGGAAAGCCTGGATCAGATAGAAGCCGACGTGATCCCGTTTCGTCGCCTGCTTGTTGAGGTGGATCGACTTGAGGATGGGCGGACCGGAAAGCGTGATGTTGCCTTCTTCCTCCAGCTCCCTGGCGAGCGACTCGGCAAAGGTCTCGCCGATCTCGACGCCGCCGCCGGGCAGTTGCCAGCCGGGCACGTAGGTGTGGCGGATGAGGAAGACGGAGTTGGTCGCCGTGTCGTGGACAAGGCCACGCACGCCAAGCGTCATCGGTCGCCGCATCAGGAAATAGAAGTGGAAGAGGCGCCCGCGCAGCCGCGACCACAGGCTCCGGCGCAGCTGATTTTGACCTGCAGCATTTGCCATCAGTGCTGCCGCCATGGGTGGAAAGCGGCCATCGCCTGACCTACAAGGGAGTAATGTTCAGGCTTGCGCATATTTCCGACGCCCATCTTGGTCCGCTCCCGGATGTAACCTATCGCGAACTCGCCTCCAAGCGGGCGGTGGGCTACGTCAACTGGCAGCGCAACCGTCGTCGTCATCACCATGACGGCATCGTCGACGCCATCGTTGCCGACCTCAAGACACAGTCGCCCAGTCATCTCGCGGTGACGGGGGACCTGGTCAATCTGGCGCTCGACGGCGAGATCGGGCTCGCCCGGATGTGGCTCGAAACGCTCGGCGCGCCCGAGGATGTCTCCGTCGTGCCCGGCAACCATGATGCCTATGTGCCCGGAGCCTTCGACAAGGCCTGCGTGTCGTGGGCGCCGTGGATGCGCGGCGACAATGCCGTGGGACCGGTCAACCAGCACAGCTTTCCCTATCTTCGCATACGCGGCAATGTCGCGCTGATCGGCGTGTCGACCGCGCGCGCCACGGCGCCCTTCATGGCAAGCGGCTTCTTTCGCGATGGCCAGGCGGACCGGCTCGCAACGATCCTCGACGAAACCGGAAAGCAGGGGCTGTTTAGGGTCATCATGATCCATCATCCGCCGGTGCGCGGAGCGGTCGGCCCGCACAAGCGGCTGTTCGGCATCGGCAAGTTCCAGAAGGTGGTCAGGGGGCATGGCGCCGAGCTTGTGGTGCATGGCCATTCGCACCTGCCGACGCTCTACTGGATTCCGGGGACCAAGGGTGCGGTGCCGGTGGTCGGCGTCGCCGCAGCCGGCCAGGCGCCCGGCGCGCTCAAGCCGGCGGCGCAGTTCAACCTGATCGACATCTCGGGCGAGACCGATGCATGGAACGTGTCGCTGACCCGGCGCGGACTGCTGTCGGCGGCAGCACCCGTCCAGATTTCGACGGTGGATCTGAGTTCCGCCGCGCGACCGGCGGCGCTGGTCAGAAGCTGACGCCGGTTGCGGCGAGCCGCAGCCAGTAGAGTGCTGCCATGAGCGCAATGCCTGCGGCAGCCCCCGCCACCAGCAGCCCGAACCCGGACATCAGGCTCGGCCAGGCGGGTTGGCGCAGGCGCTGCATCGCCGGTTCTGCCTCCATCACCGGCTCACGGGCAAAGCCCTGCGTTGCCGGCATGGCGCCGCCCTCCATCATCTGCTGGCGCTCGACGATGCGTTCGGCGATGTAACGCGTCACCTGCTCGGCAACGCGCTTGACGTCGGTGGTCTCGGCCAGGACGACACGGCCGATGCGGGTGTCGCGCACGAAGCGGAAGGTGCGGCGATCGCGGCCGAGCGCGACATGGCTGACCGCGTCGATCCACAGCCTCGGCTGCAGGCCGGAGGATATGGCGAAGTCGAAATTGTCGATATCCTTGGGAACGTCGGCAAATACCTGCTCGAGCTCGGCGGCGAGCAGTTCGAGCCGCATGCGATGGGCGTCGCGCAGGTCGACCACCACGTCGGTGCGGTCGGCCGCGGCGTTCTTGACGTCGCGAATGGCATCCGACAGCGCATGTGCTGTCCGGATCGCGCTCACGTTGTCGTCCTTCATCGCTCCGGCCCCTTGCACGGCGCGCCGGGAAGTTGCCGGCGTCACCTGGTTAAGCAAGAGTTAACATAGTCGCGATCGCGGCGGAATTGTATCCGGCGCGGGCAATCGCCGAGCGTGCAAAAAGTTTTTCTGCGCAGGCGCTTAGCCGATGTCCTGCACGAACTGATTCAGGCTTCGCAGCTGGTCGCGATCGGCACGGCGCGTTGCCGGCGGCGGCTCATGCGGCGGATGATCTCGGCGACGAGCTCCGGCGTTTCCTCCGGCAGCATGTGCCCGACCTCGAGCACGTGATGGATCATGAAGCGAGCCGGCAGCCCGTCGGCCTGGCTGTAGGGCAGCACCGCATCGTCGGTGCCCCACACCACCATCACCGGCATGGGCAGGGCGGCGATGGCTTCGCGCGGAATGACACCCTGGCGGTCGCCCGCGGTCATGGCGTCGGCGAAGGCAACCAGCTTTTCCGACTGGCCGGCCCGGCTGCGCATCTTGGCCAGCGTCGCAACGGCGTGTTCGTTGACGCGGCTGTCCGGGCTCGACATTTCGGCGAGGCAGGCATGGATATCCTGGGGCGTGGTGGCGGCTGCAAATCGCCGGAGCAGGGGGGCGTTGATGTCCGGGCCGTAGCCACCTGGCGCCAAGAGCGTCAGCGACGCCACGCGTGAGGGTTGGGCGAGGGCTGCAAGGGTTGCGACCGCTCCGCCCATGGAATGGCCTATGAAATGGGCGCGCTCGATGCCGCGCTCGGCAAGATCGGCAAGTACTGCATTGGCTGCGACCTTCGCCGACCCAGCTTTGGGATAGTCGATCGACAGGCCGTGTCCCGGCAAATCATAAGCGATTGTCGTGAATGCACCGTCCAGGCAATCGACGACATCCTTCCAGATGTCGCAGCAACCACCGAAACCGTGAAGCAAGACCACCACATTCTTGCCGTCCCCTCGAACGGCCGCATGGATGGAGTAATTCATCTTCCTTGAAAAAACCTAAGCCCGACCCGATAGAAATTTTAAATATGAAGTATACGAATGCAATACACTGTATGAGTGTTTTCTACGATTATTATGCAGAAAACGGGTCCGATTAAAAGACCGTTAACTCAGCTTTGCTGGCCCAGGCCGGCGGCGCGCAGCGCTTTCGTCAGCGACTTGGTCAGTTCCTCCGGATACCTGCCCTTGGCGAAAGCGGCGGCGGGGTCCGTGGCGAAGGCCGGATAGGTCGCGGCGATCTCCTTGGCGAGTTCTGAAGCCGCCTTCTTGTCATTGACGAAGTTCGCGGCGATCAGCCGGGCAGCCAGGTAATGCGGCCGCTTGGCGGTGGTCAGCGCGTTGGCGGAGCGTGCTGCGGCATAGCGGTTGCCGAGCATGAACTCGCCGAGGAACAGGCCATAGTCCCACCAACTCGGATGGGCGCTCGAGCTTTCGACGGCGCGCTTGATGATCGGCACGCCCTCGCTGTAGCTGCCCGACAACACCAGCGCATAGCCATAGGCGGCCGCCATCGTCAGGTCGTAGGTGTTGAGTTCATAGGCCTTGCGCATCCAGCGGATGGATTCCGCGGGATCGCCGACGCGCGACTGCAGGTAGCCGTAGGAGCGGTGGGCGAAGGGGCTGGTGGCGCCGGTCTGCACGGCCGAGTGGGCGAGCGCGAAAGCGCCCTCGGCGGTGGCGTCGGGCGGATAGGCGTAGTTGTCGGTCACGCTTTCCAGCTGCAGGGACGCCATCTCCGAATAGATGACCGGCGACTTGGCGCCGCGCTTGGACAGGTCTTCCAGGCACTGGTAGGCGGCGCGGTGCTTGGCCGAGCTCTGGTCCATGTAATAGTCGTCGCTCAGCAGCAGGCAGCTCATCAGGCCGCGCTGCAGGCCGTTCTGCTCGATATAGGCGTAGATCATGCCCGAAACCGGAACCGCAGAGGTGACGATCTCGGCGATGCGGTCGTCGATGGCGTCGGGCCTGATGTCCTGTGGCGACAGCACCCGCGACAGCAGGATGCGCCCGCTCGCCATGTGCTGGAGTTCGATCAGCACCGAGCCGGCACTCGGGCCGAGATTGACGGTGAAGTCGAAGTCGGTCGGATCGATGCGGCGCTGCCGGTCGGTCTGGTCGCGGGCAATCAGGTCGATCGTGTCGAAGCCGGAGAGGGCGGTCCTCAGCACGGTCGCCACCCGTGCCGTGTCGCCGCCTTCCGAACCCGGGTGGATATGCACAGCCGGAAGCTGGTCGACCGCGTTGCTGATGCTCGAGGTGGCATTGCGGAAATCGGTCATGCCGGCGATTTCGGCGCCGATGGGGCCGCCGATGTTGCGGAACAAAAGGATGCCTAGCATGACGATGACCAGCGCCATGGCAGCCCAGAAATAGCGCAGCTGGCGCGTGACGCTCGACCCCTGCAGGGCAGGGTCCAGGCCCTGTTCTTCGCTGTGTCGATGCTCGGGTTCGGCGATATGGGCTGCTGCCGGCTCTTGCGCCGGTGCTTCGGTCTCTTCGGGCGGGCATTCGACCACGGCCTCGTAGGTCGGCACGTAGTTGCCGCGCGGGATGGAGACGCGGATCGGGTCGCTGGTTCCCTCGGCTGCGTAATACTGGGCGAGAAGTTCGCGCAGGCGGCCTGCCTGGACGCGCACCACGGCATCGGTGGCGGAATCGAACTCGGCGTCCTTGCCGAACACGTCGACGGCAATGGCAAAGCCCTTCAGCCGCTCGGCGTCGCCGGCGAGCTCCCTTTCCACGAGATAGCGTAGCAGTTTGCGTGCCCGATCGGACCGGGCAAAGGTCTCGCTGGCAACAAGCCGCTCAAGCGCTTCGCGCACTGCGGGGGCAGCAGGCGTGGAGGCAACCAAGTATCGACCCTTTTCGAACCGGTACGAACAGCCAGATCATAGTCGGCTGGCGCTTGGGCACAAGCGCGCCGGTACCAGATGGACAAACGCCTCGCCCGTTATCCACGGGCGAGGCGCATTTGATCTGGCATTAACCTTAACAAGCCTGCCCGAAAGCCGGGATCGATTTCCCTTGGGCTTGCCGTGCCTGCATTCAGCGCGCCAGGATTCGATTGGCTGCCGATACCACCGCTTCGAGCGAGGCCGCCACGATGTTGGTGTTGATGCCGGCGCCGAACAGGCGGCCGCCGGGATATTCCACTTCCATGTAGCAGATGGCGGCGGCGTTCGAGCCGCGCTGGATCGAGTGCTCGGAATAGTCGAGCACAGACAGGTCGATGCCGAGGTGGCGGGAAAGGGCGTCGACGAAGCCGTCGATGGGGCCGTTGCCGGTGCCCGAGATCACCATTTCCTTGCCGTTGTCGGTGATGGTCGCTTCGACGACGCGGCGACCCTTGAGCACCGTGTCGGGGAAGGTCTGGTGATCGACGAACTTCAGGCGCGCGGCCGGCTGGTCGACATAGACCTCGAGGAAACGCTCATGGATGCGCTTGGGCGAGACTTCCTTGCCTTCGCTGTCGGTGATCGCCTGGATGTCCTGGCTGAACTCGACCTGCAGCGAACGCGGCAGATTGAGGCCGTAATCGGCCTGGAGCACATAGGCGATGCCGCCCTTGCCGGACTGCGAGTTGATGCGGATGATCGCCTCGTAGCTGCGGCCGACATCCTGCGGGTCGATCGGCAGGTACGGCACCTCCCACAACGGCTTGTTGGCAACCTTGATCGCCTTCATGCCCTTGTTGATGGCGTCCTGATGCGAGCCGGAGAAGGCGGTGTAGACCAGTTCGCCGACATAAGGGTGGCGCTCCGGAATGACCATCTGGTTCGAATATTCGTAGACCTGCTTGATCCGCTCGATGTCGGAGCAGTCGAGCATGGGGTCGATGCCTTGGGTGAACATGTTGAGCGCCAGCGTCACGACGTCGACATTGCCGGTGCGCTCGCCATTGCCGAACAGCGTGCCTTCGACACGGTCGGCGCCCGCCATCAGGCCGAGTTCGGTGGCGGCGATGCCGGTGCCGCGGTCATTGTGCGGGTGCAGCGAGATGATCAGGTTGTCGCGATTGTCGAGGTTGCGGCACATCCACTCGATCTGGTCGGCATAGATGTTGGGCGTCGCCATCTCGACGGTAGACGGCAGGTTGATGATCAGCTTGTTGTCGGGCGTCGGCTTGACGATTTCGGCAACGGCGTTGCAGATCTCCAGCGCGACTTCGAGCTCGGTGCCGGTGAAGCTCTCGGGCGAATATTCGAAGCGATAGCCGCCGCCGGCCTTGGCGGCCATGTCGGTGATCATCTTGGCGGCGTCGGTGGCGATCTGCTTGATGCCCTGGACATCCTTGGCGAACACCACGCGGCGCTGCAACTCGCTGGTCGAGTTGTAGAAATGCACGATCGGCTTGTGGGCGCCGTCAAGCGCCTCGAAGGTGCGGGTGATCAGTTCCGGCCGGCACTGAACGAGAACCTGCAGCGACACGTCGTCGGCGATGTTGCCTTCCTCGATGCACCAGCGTGCAAAATCGAAGTCGGTCTGCGAGGCCGAGGGGAAGCCGATCTCGATTTCCTTGAAGCCCATGTCGAGCAGCAGCTGGAACATGCGCGCCTTGCGGTCGTGGCCCATCGGGTCGACGAGCGACTGGTTGCCGTCGCGCAGGTCGACCGAGCACCAGATCGGGGCCTTGTCGATGATCCTGGAGGGCCAGGTCCGGTCCGGCAGGTCGATCTTGTGATAGGCCTGGTACTTGACTGCGGCGGACGGCATGCCGGCGCTACGGCTGGACGCGGGAGTGGTCTTGCTCATTGTCGGTCTCGTTCTCTTGGCCGCCATGCACGACAGAGCGCACATGCTTCAGCGGTCTTAAATCAGAAATTCGGTTCTGTTGTGAAGAGCAAAGGAGCACATGCCTCGGCGGCAAATTCGACCGCCGGACGCTCCCTTAACGAGCCCGGCGATCGCCGATAAGGCCGAGAAGAAGAAGAGCCGAGGAAAGGGCGCGCAGCGTCTCGCCCGCAAAAGCGGCCGGACGGGAGGTGTTGTTAACCTGGCGCGAAGTCATGGCGCTTCCTTACAGGAGGGCACCGGCTGGCGCAAGGGCAAGCTGGGGAAGACCTGTTGTTCTCACGTCTTGATCGTCCGTGCCACCAGTCGCGCCAATGCGGGGCCGAAGATGAGCACGAGCAGGAAGCGCAGCATCTGCAGCGTCAGCACGAAGGACAGGTCGACGTTGGAGGCGGCAGCGGCGATGATGGCAATCGAATCCATGCCGCCGGGGCTGGTGGCGAGATAGGCCGTCAGCGGGTCGACGCCGAGCAGGTGGTGCAGGCCCCAGGCCAGCATTCCGCAGAAGGCCATCAGGGCGGCGATGGAGCCGACCACCTGGGGCAGGGCGCGCGCGGCGTGGCGCAGGATCGGCCGGGTGAAGTTGAGCCCGATCGACCAGCCGATCAGGCCGTAGCCGACGGCCAGCAGCCATTCCGGCAATTGCAGCTCCAATCCGAAGCCGAGATGCAGTGCCGTGCCCAGGATCATGGCGCCGACGAAATAGGGCGAGGGGATGCGCAGGACATGGCCGAGCGCACCGCCGACCACCGCCACGCCGATCATGGCGCCGAAGGCCTGCCACTGGATGGCGGGGAACCATTCGATCGCTGCGGCCTCTACATTGGAGGTGTCGACCCACAGGCGCGCCACCAGGGCCGCCGCCACCGAAACCATGATGACGCGCAGATACTGCATGAAGGCAACCAGCCGGGCGTCGGCGCCGAAGGCGTCGGCCATCAGCACCATGGCGGTGGCCGCGCCCGGCGCCGAGCCCCACACGGCGGTCGTGCCGGGCAGCACCTTGAGGCGCGAGATGAACCAGCCGAGGAAGCTCGAGGCGACGACCGTTGCAATCGCCGAGCCAAGGAACAGCGGCCATTCGGACAGGAAGGTCGAGAAGATACCGGGCGAGATCGAATTGGCGACAAGGCAGCCGATCAGCGCCTGTGCTGCGATGAACAGCGATCGCGGCACCCTGACGGTTGCGCCGTTGCTGCCGAGCGCGATCGCCGCCAGCATCGGCCCGACCAGAAGTGCCGCCGGCAGGTGGACCATTTCCAGCGCACCGGCGAGCAGCACGGAGCAGACAAGCAGCAAAAGCCATTGCTGCCAGGGCCTGATGGCGGACAATGGGGCTGATGGCTGTGGCTCGGGCTTCATGGTGTCCTCTTAGACCCATTCGCACGGGAATGTCAGGCCCGGCCGGTACCGAATAACGGCGACCGGGGGCGTGTTTCGATCTGCCTCCAACGTTGAATTGACAGCGTATGCGAAGCTCATACGTTCGGCAGTCCAAGCGGTGGCAAGGAGGTGCTGCCGCGCAGATGGGAGATGCGCACCGATGACTTCGAATTTCACTCGCCGTGCGGCGCTGGCCCTCGGGCTTTCCGCCGCCTCGCTGCTCGCCATGGCCGCTGGCGCCAGCGCCCAGCAATTCCCCGACCGTCCGGTCACCCTTGTCATTCCGTTCGCCGCCGGCGGCTCGACCGACGTCGTCGGGCGCATCATCGCCCAGAAGATGTCCGACGATCTCGGCCAGCAGGTGGTGGTCGAAAACGTTGCCGGCGCCGGCGGCAATATCGGCGCCGACCGTGTCGCCCGCGCCGATCCCGACGGCTACACCATCCTGATGGGCACGGTTGCGACCCATGCGCTGAACCCGCTGATCCTCAAGACCAAGCCCTACGACCCGGAGACGGATTTTGCCCCGGTTTCGCTGCTCGTCGTGGTGCCCAACGTGCTGGTGGTGAACCCGGCCCTTCCGGCCAAGAACGTGGAGGAGTTGATCGCGCTGCTCAAGGCCGATCCGGAGAAGTACTCCTATGCCTCGTCGGGCAACGGCACGCCCCTGCATCTGTCGGGCGAACTGTTCAAGGCGATGGCCGGCGTCAACATCCAGCATATTCCCTACAAGGGGGCGGGGCCGGCGCTCAACGATGTCGTCGGCAACCAGGTGCCGATCATGTTCGACAACCTGCCGTCGTCCTCGGCCCACATCAAGGGCGGCACGCTGCGGGCGCTCGGCGTGACCACGGCGGAACGGGCCGCGTCCTTCCCCGACATTCCGACCATCGCCGAAGCCGGCGTGCCGGGCTACGAGACCTACACATGGAATGCGCTGTTTGCGCCGGCCGGCACGCCCAAGGAGGCGATCGACCGGCTGAACGCCTCGGCCAACAAGGCGATGAAGGATCCTGCGGTCATTGAGAAGATGAACGGCTTCAGCGCCAGGATCGTCGGCTCGACGCCAGAGGAACTGGCGGCCCATGTGAAGGCGGAACTCGCCAAATGGGCGCCGGTGGTCAAGAACGCCAACATCAGCATGGAGTGATGCCGCGAGTCGGCCGGGCCATGGCCTCAGGGTGTGGCCAGCTCGAATTGCCCTTGTCCGGCAGGCGGTTGACGCAATCGCCTGCCAATTCGATTCAGCGGCTGGTTGGCCCTGGTCAGGCCGATGCGAGGCCGAAGCCGCCGGCCGGCTCGGTCTCGATGCGGGTGTCGAAGCCTGCGATCAGCGGCATCGCCTGCTTGATCGCGGCCTGCACCGCAGGCAGCTGCAGCGACGCCTTGTGGCTGTCCCTGCTGTCCCAGACCTCGGTGACCCAGATCGCATCGGCATCCGCCGGATCCCTTGCGATCACATAGCTCAGGCAGCCGGGCATGGCATCCGTGCTGCCAAGCAGGATGTCGAGCAGCTCGTCGCGTTTGCCGGGTTGCGCCCGCATCTTTCCCATCAGGCCGAACATTTCTGGACCTCGCATATGCCTATCCGTTCGACGGGATAGAGCTTCCATGGCGCGGTTTTGTCCAGCCGTATGGGACAGGCGAGGCCGTCATTGCTGACAGTTATGCGAACGGCACCGCGACCGTGCCCTTGGGCAGCTTGGCCTCGTCCTCGGGCTCGACATGGATGATGACGCGCACCGAGGGAATCTCTTCCTTCAGCGCGTCCTCGATGCGGTCGCAGATGACATGGCTGTCGCCGACGCTCATGTCGGCATCGACCACGAGATGGAACTCGATGAAGGTGGCGCGGCCGGCGATGCGAGTCTTGAGGTCATGCACCTCGATGGCGCCCTTCGAGTTGGACGAGATGATGTCGCGGATGCGCATGTGCTCGTCCAGTTCGACGGCGCGATCCATGAGGCCGTCCATGGACGAGCTGATGACGTGCCAGCCCTGCCACAGGATGTTGAGCGCCACGATCACGGCGAGGACCGGATCGAGGATCGTCCAGCCGGTGGCGATGGCGCCGACCAGGCCGATCAGCACGCCGGCCGATGTCACCACGTCGGTCATGATGTGATGGCCGTCGGCGACCATGGCCGGCGAACGCTCGGCGCGGCCGACGCGGATCAGCATGCTGGCCCACACCGCGTTGATGACGGCAGCGGTGCCGTTGATGCCAAGCCCGAGCCAGGACTGCTGGGTGTCCATGGGATGGCCCCAGCTGCGCCAGACCTCGAACAGGATGAGCAGGGCGGCGACGACGATCAGCACGCCCTCGAGCACGGCCGAGAAATACTCGGCCTTGTGGTGGCCGTGCTGGTGATCCATGTCGGCCGGCTTGTGGCTGACCTTGATCGCCCAGAAGGCGGCCATGGCGGCAACCACGTTGACGATGGATTCGAGCGCATCCGAATAGAGCGCCACCGAGCCGGTCAGCTGCCAGGCGAGGAACTTCAGGCCCATCACCAGCGAGCCGATGATGATCGACCAGAAGGCAAGCTTGGCGATGCGCTGCTTGGCCGATGTCGACTTGCCAACGGTGGCTGACGAACTCTGGGTTTCGGTCTGGATCATGATCTCGCTTCGGTAACTGGCTTCGCCCCGCGGCGCGTGGCCACGAGGCGAAAGGTCTTGATTTCGGGCTAGGCCGCTTTTTCCTTGGCCTTGCGCGGCATATGCGCGACGACGTTCTCGATCATCCGCATGCCGGCGTCATGGCCGAGCGTCATGATCGATTCGGGATGGAATTGCACCGCCGCGATCGGCTCTTTCTTGTGTTCAAACGCCATGATGACACCGTCCTCGGTCTCTGCCGTGACGACGAAATCCGAGGGCAGCCGCACCGGATCGGCGAAGATCGAGTGGTAGCGGCCGACGGTCACTTCCTTGGGCAGGCCGGAGAAGACGATGCCGGGTTTGGAGACGCGGATGCGCGACGGCTTGCCATGCATCGGCACCGCCAGCTGGCGCAGCTCGCCGCCATAGGCTTCGGCCAGTGCCTGCAGGCCCAGGCACACGCCGAAGATCGGCAGGTCGCGGTCGCGCGCCTTCTTGATCGTCGCCGCCGTGTCGAAATCCTTGGGCGTGCCCGGGCCGGGCGACAGCACCACGAGGTCGGGCTTGATGCGGTCGAAGATCTCCTCCGGCACCGGCGAGCGCACGGTCGAGACGTCGGCGCCGGTCTGGCGGAAGTAGTTGGCGAGCGTGTGGACGAAGGAGTCCTCATGGTCGACGAGCAGGATCTTCACCCCTTCGCCGACGCGCGCGGTGGTGCGCTCGGTGCCTGCGGAGTTGCCGGTCTTGGCGTCGCGGATGGCGGAAAGCATGGCTGAGGCCTTCAGTTCGGTTTCGGCTTCTTCTTCTTCGGGAACGGAATCGTAGAGCAGGGTGGCGCCGGCGCGCACCTCGGCGATGCCGTCCTTGATGCGGATGGTGCGCAGGGTCAGGCCCGTGTTCAGGTCGCCGTTGAAATGCACCATGCCGATCGCCCCGCCATACCAGGCGCGTGGGCTCTTCTCGTTCTGTTCGATGAAGCGCATGGCCCAGAGCTTGGGCGCGCCGGTGACGGTCACCGCCCAGGCGTGACTGAGGAAGGCGTCGAAAGCGTCCATGCCCTCGCGCAGGCGGCCTTCGATGTGGTCGACGGTGTGGATCAGGCGCGAATACATCTCGATCTGGCGGCGGCCGATGACGCGCACAGAGCCCGGCTCGCAGACGCGGGACTTGTCGTTGCGGTCGACGTCGGAGCACATGGTGAGCTCGGACTCGTCCTTCTTCGAGTTGAGCAGCTTGAGGATCTGCTCCGAGTCGGAGATGGCGTCGTCGCCGCGCTTGATGGTGCCCGAGATCGGGCAGGTCTCGACCCGGCGACCGTTGACGCGCACGAACATTTCGGGCGACGCGCCGATCAGGTATTCGCCTTCGCCGAGATTGATGAAGAACGAGTAGGGCGAGGGATTGATGTTCTTCAGCCGACGCGAAATCTCCGAGGGCGCGGTCTCGCAGCGCTCGTAGAACATCTGGCCGGGCACGACTTCGAACAGGTCGCCGCGCTTGAAGCTGTCCATCGCCCGGCGCACCAGCTGGGCATATTCGCCCGGCTCATGGTCGCCGCGCGGCGGAATGCGGTCGGAGGTCCTGAACGGCTCTACGACGCTGTCGCGAGCGACGCCAATGGTCGAGAAGCCTGCGCCGGCATAGTCGTAGCGGTCGTGCCAGGCCTTGGCCGAATAGTGGTCGACGACAAGGATTTCGTCGGGCAGGAACAGCACCAGGTCGCGCTGGCTTTCCTTGCGCTCGAGCTTGTGCTGGACCGGGTCGAACTGGAAGGCGAGATCATAGCCGAAGGCGCCGTAGAGGCCGAGATTGCTGTCGTCGTCGGTCTTGAACAGGGCCGTGATGGCGCGCAGCACGGTGAACACCGAAGGCACGCGCGAGCGCTCTTCCTCGGTGAAGACGCGGCCGGGCGTTTCGACCTCAAGCTTGATCAGGCGGGCACTGGTCTCGTCGATGGTCACTTCGGAAAGGGCAGCCAGCGTCTTGCCGATGACGGGCAACAGCGCTTCGCCACGGGCGTTGAGCGCCTCGATCTTCATGGCGCGGCCGCGGGCCGAGATCACCAGCGGCGGGTCGATGATGGCGGTGTCCCAGCGGGTGTAGCGGCCGGGATATTCGTAGTTCGAGGAAAAGACCGCGCCACGCCGGCTGTTGAGCCCGTCGAGATAGGTCTCGATCGCCCCGGCATAGGCGGTCTCGTGGCGCTCTCTCGTGATCGCAATGCCACCTCCGGTGACAAAGCGCTCAGCGCCATTTTCGAGGATTTCCACCGTCATTCCCGTCTCCATCTCTTGCCGCTGGAGGTTCCGGAGCCTGGTTCGAAAAAAGCAAATGGCCGCCCGGAATTCCCGTTGCGGCCACCACAATTTTCACGCGCACGCGCTTCAAGAGGCCGCTGTCAGCTGGCCCGCCACCAAGTGTTCTGGAGCGAAGTCGTGTTCATGGGCAAATGCATAGCGGCGAAAAATCGGCGGCGCAACCGGATTTGCGTCGTGTTGCATAGCATTACCAACTGTCCGTCAATTTGTTGTCCGGCGGCGCATGAGCACCACGAAAGCCACGCCTCCGATCAGCCCGGTGACGATGCCGAGCGGCATGTCCTGCGGCGGCATCACGGTGCGGGCGGCCATGTCCGCGGCGATCAGGAATATGGCTCCGACCAGCGCCGACAGCGGCAGAACCCGGCGGTAGTCGCCGCCGACGAAGAAGCGCACGATGTGCGGGATCATCAGGCCGACGAAGGCGATGACGCCCGAATAGGCGACCGCACAGCCGGTCAGCAGTGCGCAGACGACGAAGACCTTGAGCCGGAAGCGACGAGCCGGGATGCCGAGCGCGGTCGCGCTTTCGTCGCCGAGCGTCATGGCGTTGAGGTTGCGGGTCTGCATCAGCAGCCAGGCGCCGCCAAGCACCAGGGCGATGATCGGGTAGGGCAGGTGGCTCCATTGCGCCAGGCCGAGGCCGCCGAGCATCCAGAAGATCGCCACATGGGCGGCCTTTGGATCGCCGATGAAGATCGACAGGTTGGCAGCGGCGGAGATGATGAAACTCACCGCAACGCCGGCAAGGATCAACTGCCCGGCAGACTGCACCCGCGTCAGGTTGGCGATCGCCAGCACCAGCGCCGTCGCTGCCATTGCGCCGGCAAAGGCGAAGACCGGCACGGTTGCCGTGCCGAACACCATGCCGACATGGATCAGCGCCATGATGGCGCCGAAGGCCGCGCCCGACGAAATGCCCAGCAGATGCGGGTCGGCGAGCGGGTTGCGCGTCACCGATTGCAGCGCCGCGCCCACCAACGCCAGCGATGCGCCGACGACAGCTCCCAGGATGACGCGCGGCGCGCGCACGTCCCAGACGATGTTTTCGCGGCCGCTCGACCAGGCCACCTCGACGCTGCCAGGCATCAGCTTGTTGGCGATCACGCCCCACACGGTCTCGAGCGGGATCGCCACCGGGCCGACGCCGACGGCGATGACCATGGCGATGACGAGCACGACCACCAGCCCCGGGACCAGGGCCGGCATGGCATGGATCAGGACATGTCGCGGCCCTGCGACGAGGTGGCGGTGCGACACGGTCAGCCGGCCCGCATCGCTGCGGCGAGCCGCTTGATGGCCGCGATGTTGCGGGGTCCGGGCGTCGCCTCGTTGTATTCGAGCACGAAGAAGCGGTTGTTCTTCACCGCTGCGATGTCCTTGAAGGCCGGGTTGGTGCGCATGAACTCGATCTTCTGCTCGGCGGTCACTTCGCCGTAATTGACGATCACCACCATGTCGGGGTTGCGCTCGATGACAGGCTCCCAGCCGATCTCGGCCCAGCTCGACTCGACGTCGTCGGCGATGTTCCTGCCGCCGGCAGCCTCGATGATTGCCGTCGGCATGGCGTAACGACCGGCGGTAAAGGGCTTCTGCTCGCCGGAATCGTAGAGGAACACGTTCACCGGCTTGTCGAGCTTGGGCAGCGTCGCCTGGAAGTCGGCGAGCTCCTTCTCATAGCCCGATACCAGCGCTTCGGCCTTCTCGCGCACGCCGAAGATCGCGCCGAGATTGAGCAGGTCGGCATACATGTCCTGAAGCGACGACTTGTCCTTCTTCATGATGTGGATGCAGCTCTCGGTCAGCTCGTAGACCGCGATGTTGAAGGGCGCGAGCGTCTCGGGGGTCACGTCGCCGCCAACCTTCATGCCGTAGTTCCAGCCGGCGAAGAACAGATCGGTGTCGACGCCGAGCAGCACTTCCTTGGTGACGTATTTCGGCGCGAGCTCGGGCAGTTCGCCCACACCCTTGCGCAGGTTTTCGTCCAGCGTCTTCCAGCCCGATATGCCGGAATAGCCGACCATGCGGTCGGCGAGGCCGAGCACCAGCATCATCTCGGTCAGGTTGACGTCGTGCGAGACGGCGCGCTTGGGCGCGGCCTCGAAGGTCACGTCGCGGTTGCAGCTCTTGACGGTGACGGGGAAGCCGCTGGCCATTGAGGAGGCGCAGGTGGCGAGCAGGGCGGCGGCGATGATGGGCAGGCGCATTGGGGCTCCTTTGGTTTGTCAGCGTTCGAGGTGGAAGGAAAAGCGCGGGCGGCCGGTGACCGGATGGTCGTCGAGGGTGGCGCCGACGGCAAAACTGTCACGGATGCGCTCGGGCGTCAGGATCTCGGCCGGCGCGCCGCAGGCGACCGCGCGGCCGCCATCCATCACCAGCACGCGGTCGGCATGGGCCGAGGCGAGCGCCAGATCGTGCAGCGAGACGATGACGGTGCAGCCGAGATTGCCGAGCAGTTCCAGCACCTCGAGCTGGTGGCGGATATCAAGATGGTTGGTCGGCTCGTCGAGGATCAGAAGATCGGGCCGCTGCACCAGCGCACGGGCAATCATGACGCGCTGCTTTTCGCCGCCGGACAGCGAGTTGAAATCGCGCGCGGCAAGGGCGGTCAGGCTGAGCAGGGCAAGAGCGGCCTCGACTTTTTCGTAGTCGTCACCGCTGGTGCCGAAGCCGGCCGCATGCGGGGTCAGGCCCAGCTCGACGATCTCGGCGACCGTCAGGCCGAAGTCGGAGGCGCTTTCCTGCAGCACGGTTGCGATGCGGCGGGCGCAATCGCGCGGCCTCATCTTCCAGATGTCGGCGCCGTCGAGCCGGACAGTGCCCGTAACCGGCTTGTGGTAGCGGTAGAGGCAGCGCAGCAGGCTCGACTTGCCGGCGCCATTAGGGCCGACGATGGCCAGCAACTCGCCAGGCGCGACCGACAGCGTCACCGGTTCGAGGATGGGCCTGGAAGCGCGCGGTCCCCAGCTTACGCCGTCGAGTTCGAGAAGAGCCGGGGTCGAGCCGACAAGGCGGCTAGCGGCGTGGACGCGATCGAGCATGCCCTGTCTCCGCGATCAGGCGGAGCAGGCAGAACGATCCGGTCAGCGCGCCGGTACCGAAAAGGGCAGTCGCAACCATCATCATCTCCGCGGCACACCCCGGCCGGTTGAGTTAATCGGATGATGGCAGGTCTCCTGGCTTGCGGGTGATCGCGCCTCGGAGCCTTCCCGGCCTGACGGCCAGTGGCAGTTTTCCGAATTGCTATCCGCTCACAGTTGCGGGGGCAGCCACGGTTTCGCGTCGAGGACGTCTCACCGTGTTCCCATTTAATCCGCTGCCCGAGTCAGGCAGCAGGAACCATCGCTGTCGTGGCTACAGCAGCGATGGGGTGCTGACAATCGCTAAAGCGTCATGCCGCCTGCTGAATTGCGTCACGACGCTCGATGGCGAAGGAAAACACGGCGACGCCGAAGGCGGAGAGCGCGATGGCGGCGCCGACGAGCGGCAGGTCGGCATAGCTTATGCCCATCGAGATCGCGGCACCGCCGGCCCAGGCGCCGGCGGCGTTGCCGGCGTTGAAGGCACCCTGGTTGAGGGTGGCGGCGAGGTTCGGCGCTTCGGATGCGGTTTCGACGACGCGCATCTGCATCGGCGGCACGATGACGAAGGTGATGACGCCCCACATGAAGACAAGCAGGATCGCAGCCGGAGCCGAAGTGCTGAACTCGGCGAAGGCGACGTGGATCGCCGCCATCACCACCAGCGCGCCGATGGCGGTCGGCATCAGCTTCCAGTCGGCCAGCTTGCCGCCGATGATGTTGCCGATGGTCATGCCGCCGCCGAACAAAAGCAGGATCCAGGTGACTGATTCAACCGACAGGCCGGTGACGTCGGTCAGGATCGGCTTGATGTAGGTGAAGACGGCAAACAGGCTGCCCGAGGCCAAGGCCGAGATGATCATGGCGAGCCAGACCTGCAGCTTGCCCAGCACCTTGACCTCGCCAGCCACGCCGCCCTTGCCGGGAGGGGCGACACCGGCCGGCACCAGGAAGGCGATGGCCGCGACCGAGATCAGGCCGATGACGACGACCGCATAGAAGGTCATGCGCCAGCCGAAGGCTTCGCCGAGCGCGGTGCCGCCGGGCACGCCCAAAATGTTGGCCAGCGTCAGGCCGGCAAACATCAGGGCGATGGCGCTGGCGCGCTTGTTGGCGGGCACCAGGCTTGCCGCCACGACCGAGCCGATGCCGAAGAAGGCGCCGTGGCCAAGCGCGGTGATGACGCGTGCCGCCATCAGCGTCCAGTAGGTGGGAGCGATGGCGCAGAGCAGGTTGCCGAGCACGAACAGCATGGCAAGGCCGATCAGCACCGGCTTGCGCGGCAGTTTCGCTGTGCCGATGGCGATGATCGGGGCGCCGATGACGACGCCGAGCGCGTAGCCGGTGACCAGAAGGCCGGCGGCTGGGATCGACACGCCGAGGTCGGCAGCCACCTCGGGCAACAGCCCCATGATCACGAATTCGGTGGTGCCGATGCAAAAGGATGCAACGGCCAGAGCGAGGATCGGCAAGGGCATGGGCGGACTCGGGGGAGCTGAAACGATTTAGGTCTACTTTTTCCTCATGCCGGCCACGGCGCAAGCGATGTTGGTGCATTGCAGCAATGCGTGCCGTGCATGGCAGCTATTCGGCGGCGGCAATCCGGCTTAGGTCAGGACTGTTGCGTCAGGTCGCGGCGAAGGAATTCGTAGAGCCGCTCGACCGCCGAATTGCCGGCCTGCGGGTTGCGCAGGATGCCGATCTCCATCTCCGGCAAAGGCGGCAGGCCTTCGGCTTCGCCGATGATGCGCAGGCTGGGCGGCACGCTGCGCTGGGCGAGGCCGGCGACTGCCAGTCCCGCCTGCACGACGGCGATCAGCCCAAGCAGGCTGGCGCTGGAGTAGGTGCTGCGGAACGAGCGGTCAGCGGCGCCCAGCACCTGCAGCACGATGCGTCGCGCCACGCAGCCCGGCTCGAACAGGGCGACGGGCAGGGGGTCTATCTCCCAGGCGACATGGTTGGGCGAGGCGACCCAGACCAGGCGCTCACGCTGCAGCACCTCGATGGCCTGTTCGGGGCCGCGGGTGATGATGGCAAGGTCGAGCTTGCCGTCGGCGAAGGTCTTGATCAGCGAGGTCGACTGCTCGCAGACAAGTTCGACATTGACCAGCGGGTGGGCTGCGGCAAAGCGGGACAGCACCGGCGGCAGCAGGAAGGCGGCATAATCATCCGGCACGCCGAGCCGCACGCTGCCGGCTTCCTCGGGCCGGGTGACGCTTGCCCAGGCTTCGTCCGACAGTTTCAGCAGGCGGCGGGCATAGGCCAGCATCTCCTCGCCGATCGCATTGGTGGTCACCGCGCGCGGCCCGCGCACCAGCAGTTGCTTGCCGACGCTCTGCTCCAGCCGCTGCATCTGCATGCTGACCGCAGACTGGCTGCGGCCGACGCGCGCGGCGGCATTGGAAAAGCTGCCGCTGTCGGCAACGGCGACGAAGGTCCTGAGCAGGTCGAGGTCGAGCGGCATTGCCATGGCGGTATCAGCATTTCGAATAGGGTTCGCCAAATCTATTCGTTTGAATGAAATCGTCAATCAGGGCTTGTTTGGGTGTCGCCAAGGAAGACCAGCATGACCAACATCTCCCGCTTTCCCGCCCTCAACCTCACTGTCGCCATGGCGATTTCAGGCACTGTCGGTGCCTTCGTCACCGAGGCGGGCGTCGACCCGGTCACGACGGTCTTCTGGCGTTGCCTGTTCGGCGCGCTGTTTCTCGGTGCCTGGTGTTTTTTGCGCGGCTATCTGCCTGACAATTCGCTGTCCTGGAGTCGGCTGGCGCGCGCCGCGCTGTGCGGCGTCTGCATGGTGTTCAGCTGGACGGCCTTCTTCGCCGGCTTCGCCAAGACCTCGATTGCGGTGATGACCATCGTCTACCACATCCAGCCGTTCTTCGTGGTGCTGATCGGCGTGTTGTTCCTCAAGGAGCGCATCACTGCCGACCAGATCGCCTGGATGGCGGCTGCCTTCTTCGGTGTCGTGCTGGCCAGCGGCCTCGTCGTCTCGGACAATCCGGTCACGACGACCTGGATGATCGGCATCGCCATGGCGCTCGGCGGTGCCTTCCTCTACGCGGTCGTCACGATCCTGGCCAAGGGCCTGGGCGAGCAGCGGCCGGAGATCACGGTGCTCGCTCAGACGGTGGTCGGCGTGGTCATGCTCGCGCCCTTCGCCAATTTTGCCGGTGACATCGCGCCCGCCTCATGGGGCTGGCTTGTCGGCATCGGCGTGCTTCATACCGGCATCGCCTATGTGATGATGTTTTCGTCCTATCCCAGGCTTTCGACGCCAGTCATCGGCGTGCTCACCTTCGTCTATCCGGTCGTCGCCATCATCATCGACTGGGCGATCTACGGCCATCCCATCGGCATCGCCCAGGGGCTGGGCATGGTCCTGATCGCGGTCGCCACGCTCGGCGTGCGGCTCGGCTGGCGGTTGCCGGTGCGCCGGGGCGGCACGGCCTTCGCCAGCCAGAAATGAAGCCAGAAATGAAAAAGGGGCGCCCTGAGGCGCCCCTTTCAATATCTATGCCCTGAGCAATCAGTTCTGCTTGGGCAGCCGGTAGGCGACGATGTAGTCGCCGCGGTCGGGCGACTGGCGCGCGCCGCCGGCGGAAATCACCACATATTGCGCTCCGCTCTCGTGCGAGACGAAGGTCATCGGGGTCGACTGCGCGCCAACCGGCATGCGGCCCTTCCACAGTTCCTTGCCGGTCTCCACGTCGAGCGCGCGCAGATAGTAGTCCTGCGTGCCGGCGTAGAAGACGACGCCGCCCGAAGTGGCGATGGGGCCGCCAAGCGTCGGCATGCCGATCGGGATCTGCAGGCCCATTTTCAAGCCGAGCGGACCGGTATCTTCAAGCGTGCCGGCCGGAACCTGCCAGGCGATCTGGCGGGTTTTCAGGTCGATGCCGGTGAAGGTGCCGTAAGGCGGCTGGTGGCAGGGAACGCCGAGCGGCGACATGAAGCCGTTCTTCATGGCGCCATAGGGCGTGCCCTTCTGCTGCGACAGGCCGTCATGGGCTGCCGAGCCGCCATAGTTGTCGGTCTCCTCGCGCGGCATCAGCTGGGCGAACTGCGGCATGCGGATGTCGTTGACGATCAGGAGGCCACGCGCCTCGTCGATCGCCGCACTGCCCCAGTTCATGCCACCGTAATAGCCGGGGAAAATGATCGAGCGCGTCAGGCCGGGAGGCGTGAACTCACCCTCGTAACGCATCTTCTTGAACTCGATGCGGCAGTAGAGCTGATCGTAGGGCGTCGCACCCCACATCTTCGCCTCGGTGAAGGGCGCGGTGCCGATCTCGGGCATGCCGACCGAATAGGGCTGCGTCGGCGACAGGAAGTCCTCCGGCACGCCGCCGGTCTGCGGCACAGGGCGCTCCTCGACTTCGGCGATCGGCTTGCCGTCGCGGCGGTCGAGCATGAAGATCTGCCCGCGCTTGGTGATCTGGATCAGCGCCGGAACGGTGCCGCCCTTGCCATCGGGCACGTCGTAGAGCGCCGGCTGGGCAGGAACGTCGTAGTCCCAGATGTCGTGATGCACGGTCTGGAACTTCCAGCGCTCGCGGCCCGTGGCGATATCCAGCGCCACGACCGAGGCGGTGTAGTCCTCGGCTGCCTTGGAGCGATGCGCGCCAAAGAAGTCGGGCGTCGCGTTGCCGGTCGGCAGGTAGACGAGACCAAGGGCTTCGTCATAGGCCGGCGTCGACCAGACGTTGGGCGTGCCGCGCGTGTAGCTTTCGCCTTCCGGCGGCAGCTTGGTGATTGCGGGGTTGCCGAGATCCCAGGCCCAGACCAGCTCGCCAGTGCGGGCCGAGAAGGCACGCACTGCGCCCGAGGGTTCGCCTGTCTCGACATTGTCCCACACCCAGCCGCCGACCATGATCAGGTCGCGCATGACGGTGGGCGCCGAGGTCTGGAAGTAGAAGCCGTCCTTGATCTCGCCCATGCCCTGCTTGAGATCGACGATGCCGCCGGTGCCGAAATCCTGGCACAGTTCGCCGGTCTTGGCGTCGAGCTGGATCAGGCGGGCGTCGATGGTGGTCATGACGATGCGGGCGGCACAGGCGTTGGCCTGGGCGACCGGCGTTGCCGGCGAGACCGGGCTTGCCGGCGCCAGCGGATCGGCGGGGGCAGCTGCATTGGCCGGCGCGGCGTTTCCGGCTTCAGCCGTTGCCGGACCCGGCTCGTAGTAGCTCACGCCGCGGCAGCGCTGCCACAGCGGCGACTTCGCCTTGGGATCGAACTTCCATTTCACCTCGCCCGTATCCGGGTTCAGTGCATGGACGATGTTGTTGGGCGAGCAGGTGTAGAGCGTGTCGTCGACGAACAGCGGCGTGTTCTGGTCCTGCGCACTGCCCTGAGGGGTGTCGCCTGAGCGGAAGGTCCAGGCGACCTCGAGCTTGTCGACGTTGTCGCGGTTGATCTGGTCGATCGGCGCGTAGCGCGTGCCCGCCGGCGTGCGGCCATAGTGGCGCCAGTCGGTGGCGCTCGCTGCGGCCGGAGGCACGGTCGGCACGGGCTCTGCCGAAGCCAGTGCATTGCGGGTCACGCCATGCGGGGTGAAGCCATAGAAGGCAGTTGCCGCAAGTGCCGCGACCAAAAGGGCTGCGAGCGCGAAAGGACCAGCCTTGCCGGGGCGGGGGGCGCCGGCGCCGGTCGGGAAGAGGGGGGCGAGCAACAGCGCCGGGATGGCGATGACGGCGGGTGCCACCAGGCGCGGGATCAGCGGCCAGAATTCGAGGCCGGATTCCCACAGCGCCCAGGCGACGGTCGCCAGGAAGACGAAGCCATAGAGCCACAGGCCCGCTTTGCGGCGCATGATGTAGAGGATGCCGGAAGCGATGACGCCGAGGCCGGCGAGCGCGTAGTACCACGAGCCGCCCAGGCCGATCAGCTGGACGCCGCCATAGACGAGCGGCGCCCCGATGATGACCATGAGCAGGCCGAATAGAACCAGAAGCCAGCCACCGCCGCTCCCGCTTTTCTGTTGTTCTGCCATTTTGGTTACCTGCGAAGATTATCGGACGATTCGACGCCGCCCGGATGGGTGACGTCGGCTGCGATTGCTCTTGCAGGTCTTGCGCTTACGTCTCCTCGCCAGGCCGCTGCGCTGTTTTTAGCTGCAAGAATCTGATCGCATCCTAATAGATAATATGCTATCTTTTCCGGATGTCCAATGGCTCCGCCGCACGCGCCAATTTCGCCAAGAATGTCACCTCGGTTGCCCGGCTGTGGCGGCGCGCGGCCGACCATGCGCTCGACGATTGCGGGCTGTCGCACGCCACCGCCATGCCACTGGTGACGCTGTCGCGGCTGGGCGACAACATCCGCCAGGGCGTGATCGCCGACCATCTCGGTTTCGAGGGTCCGTCGCTGGTGCGCATCGTCGACATCCTCGCCGCCGACGGGCTTATCGTGCGTGTCGGCGACCCCGGCGACCGCCGCGCCAAGATCCTGTCGCTCACCGATGCCGGCCGCGCCCGCGTGATCAAGATCGAGCGCATCTTCGAGCGCCTGCGCAACGACCTCCTTGCCGGCGAAGACGAGCACGAGCTGGAAATCGCCGTCACCTTGCTGGAGCGGCTCGAGGCGCGGCTGCTCGCTGCCGAGCCGGACGCCGGCTGAGTGCCGTCATCCGGTGTTGATGTGGAGGCGCTGCCCCTCGACCTGGACTTGGGTAGCAGCGGTTGCGGCCATGCCGTGACCTGACAGTTGACCCGATGGTCCTGGCCCAGTCAGCAGCGATTACCCCTGTTTCTGGCAACTCACTTACCGTGTTCTGTGCTATGGCCAGAATGCCTCACGCTGATAGGTTTCGGCCCTCAATCACCCAAAGAGGCGAATTCCATGACCAGCCAGATCGACAAGGCCAAGGCCTTCCATGCCCTGCATGTGAAGGGCGACCCGGTGGTGCTCTACAACATCTGGGATCCCGGCAGTGCTAACATCGTTGCCAAGGCCGGCGCCAAGGCCATTGCCACGGGCAGCTGGCCGGTTGCCGCCGCCTTTGGTTTTGCCGACGGCGAAAAGATCCCGCTCGACCTCGCTCTCTACAACATCCGCCGCATCGTCGCCGCCACCGACCTGCCTGTTACGATGGACCTCGAGGGCGGCTATGGCGTCGAGCCCGAGGCGGTCGCCGCGACCGTGACGCGTGCACTGGCAGAAGGGGTCATCGGCTTCAACTTCGAGGACCAGGTCGTCGGCGGCAGCGGCCTGCACGATATTGCGCTTCAGGCCGAACGGATTTCGGCCGTGGCGGAAGCCGTAAAGGCGTCGGGCATCCCTGCCTTCATCAACGCCCGCACCGACATTTTCCTCAAGGAAAAATACGACGAACACAATGACACGCATGTCGACGCGGCGATCGAACGTGCCCAGGCCTACGCCAAGGCCGGCGCGCATGGCTTCTTTGCTCCCGGTCTCGGCGTCGGGCGGCTGATCGGCAGGCTATGCGCAGCCGTGTCGCTGCCCGTCAACATCATCGCGCTCGCCCATGTGCCGCCGAAGGCAAAGCTCGCCGAGCTCGGCGTCGCCCGCATCAGCTATGGCCCGGTGCCGTATCGCCAGATGGCCGAATGGCTGGAGGCCAAGGCACGCGCGGCCTTCGAATAGGGCCGACAGAACAGGCCCATTCCGCCACCAACGGAATGGGCCGTTGCTATGCCAGCGGCTTCAGCTCGATGGCGATCGTCGGCAACAGCTCCGACACCGTTGGGTGGATATGCACCGCGCGCTGCAGCGTCTCGATCGGCGCCTTGGCGTACATCAGGTCGAGCACGGCATGGATCGCCTCGTCACCGCCGGTGCCCAGCACCGAGGCGCCGAGAATTTGCCTTGTGTCGGCATCGACAAGGATCTTCATGAAGCCTTGCGTCTCGCCCTTTTCGACGGCGCGGCCGACGCGTGTCATCAGCCGTTGGCCTGAAAGCACCTTGCGGCCGGTCTTGCGCGCCGCCGTTTCGGTCATGCCGGCGCGGCCGAGCGGCGGGTCGATGTAGAGCCCATAAGCCTCGATGCGGTCCGAAACCTTGCGCGGGTCGTTGTCCAGAAGGTTGGCGGCGACGATCTCGAAGTCGTTGTAGGAGGTGTGGGTGAAGGCGCCCTTGCCGTTGCAGTCGCCCATCGCCCAGATGTGCGGGACATTGGTCCTGAGCCGGTCGTCGACCTCGATGTAGCCGCGCTTGTCCATGGCGACGCCCGCTCTGTCGAGACCGAGGTCGTCGGTGTTGGGTCTGCGGCCGATGGCCAGAAGCACGTGGCTGCCTGTCACGGCGCGGTCGCCCGATGTGCAGTCGACGCCGACGGTCACACCATCGGGGTGGGGGGCAAAGCTGATGCATTCGGCGTCGAGCCTGAGGGCGATGCCCTCGTGCTCGAGTATGCCCTTCACAGCCTCCGAAACATCCTCGTCCTCGCGCGACACCAGTCGCGGGCCCTTTTCCACGACGGTCACCTGCGCGCCGAAACGGCGGAACATCTGGGCGAATTCCAGCCCGATATAGCTGCCGCCGACCACCACGAGATGGCGCGGCAGGGCGTCCACCTCCATCATCGAGGTGTTGGTCAGATAGGTGACGTCGCCGATACCAGGCATATCGGGGATGTTGGCGCGCCCGCCGACATTGATGAAGATGCGCTCGCCATGCAGCAACGCGTCGCCGACGCGCACCTCATGCGGTCCTTCGAAGCGGGCATGGCCGCGATAGAGCGTGCAGCCCTTCATGCCGGCGATCCAGCCTTCCAGGCCGGCGCGGGAATCGACAGTCACCTTGTCCTTGCGTGCCTTCACCGCCTTCATGTCGACCGAGACAGGACCGGTCGAAACGCCATAGTCGGCGCCGGTGCGGGCGAGATGGGCGGCATAGGCGCTCGCCACCATGGTCTTGGTCGGCTTGCAGCCGGTGTTGACGCAGGTGCCGCCGACAAGCTTGCGCTCGATCAGCGCCACCGTCTGCCCTGCTGCCGCCAGCCGTCCGGCCAGCGGCGGCCCGGCCTGGCCGCAGCCGATGATGATGGCGTCGAATTTCTGGGCGGCGCTCATGCGGCCATGCTGACGATTAGCAGCGCAGCGAGGATTGCCACAGCGTCCTCGATCAGCGCCGCCGGCAGATCCCTGCCGATTGATTTTGCCAGGCTCGCCCGCACAGCCGCGCCGCCGAGCGTGCCCAGGATGGCGCCGATGATGCCGGCGGCCAGCCCGCCGATCGCCGCCCCTCCCACCGTGCCGATGACGGCGCCGGCAAGCGCACCCATGACGATGCGTGCGCCGAATTGCTGCGGCACCTTGCGGCTGGGCGTCGAGGGCAGCTGGTCGGTCACCAGCTCGACGAGCGCCAGAAGCGTGAAGATCGCAAGCGTGATCCAGTGGCCCATGAAGCTTGCCCAGGTGCCGGCGACCGGCAGCCAGCCCAGCCAGGCGCCCCAGGCGACAGCCGCCGGTGCGGTCATGGCCCTGAGGCCGGCGACCAACCCGATGAGCAGTGCGAGCAGGTAGATTGCCATCCGTTGTTCCCCCAGTGGATGTGGCCGATACCAAAGTGCACTTTGCCGGAGGCTAACACAGCCACGTGGTTTCGCCAGAGCAGCGGGGCTTCAACCTTTGCAGCATGCGCCTTTCTGTGGTTTGGCTGGACGAACTGGAAAGGGACGCGGACATGGCAACGAGCGAACGCGACAAGATGGCCGCCGGCGAGTGGTACAATTGCGTCGACGCCGAACTCGACTTGCTGCGCCTTGCCGCCGCCAACGCCATCTTCGAGCACAACTCGCTGCCGCCTTCATCGCGCGGCGACATCGCGCCCGCTCTCCGCGACCTGCTCGGTGCGGCCGGCGCCGGCTGCCGCATCGAAGCACCGTTCCACTGCGCCTATGGCTTCAACATCCATCTCGGCGAGGGCGTGTTCCTCAATGCCGGCTGCACCATCCTCGACACCGCACCGGTGCGTATCGGCGATGGCACGATGTTCGGCCCCGGCGTCCAGATCTACTGCCCCGAACACCACAAGGACCCAGTCCTGCGCCGTGCCGGGCTGGAGATCGGCCGCCCTGTCGCCATCGGCCGCAACGTCTGGATCGGCGGCAGCGCCATCCTGCTGGGCGGTGTCGAAATCGGCGACAACGCCATCGTCGGCGCCGGCTCGGTGGTGACGAAAAGCGTTGCGGCGGGCGCGACGGTTGTCGGCAATCCGGCACGTCCGCTCGCCAGATAGCGGAAACTATTATTCCTGACGTTGACAGTGGGCCGGGTCGCCGCCATATCGGATGGCGTTAATGTTCTCAGGGCGGGGTGAAAGTCCCCACCGGCGGTAAGGGTTTTCGGACCCAAGCCCGCGAGCGCCTTCAGGCAACTGGAGGGTCAGCAGATCCGGTGCAACTCCGGAGCCGACGGTCACAGTCCGGATGGAAGAGAACGAACGGGAAAGCGGAGGCGCAAGCCGCCGGGATTCCGTCTCGTGCGTCCTGATTCTGGTTCGAAACGGAAGGATGGACCCATGAATCAGCAATCCCCGAAAGACTTCGATACGACCCGCGTTGCCGTGATCCGGGCGCGCTGGCATGCCGACATCGTCGACGAATGCGTCAAGGCCTTCAGCTCCGAGATCGAGAAGCTGTCGGACGGCCGTTTCGCCGTCGACGTCTATGACGTGCCCGGCGCCTACGAGATCCCGCTGTTTGCCAAGACGCTGGCCGAAACCGGCCGCCATCAGGCGATCCTCGGCACCGCCTTCGTCGTCAATGGCGGCATCTATCGCCACGATTTCGTGGCGCACGCCGTGCTCGACGGCATGATGAACGTGCAGCTTCAGACCGGCGTGCCGGTGCTGTCGGCGGTGCTCACCCCGCACAACTACCATGACAGCGCCGAGCATCACCGCTTCTTCTTCGACCACTTCAAGGTCAAGGGCAAGGAAGCGGCCAATGCCTGCGTCGAACTGCTCAAGGCACGCGCCCTGATCGCCGCCTGACGCGAATGCGAACCCGGCTCTCCCCCCAAGGGGGAGGGCCGACGGCCCTGCGATGGCACGCCGCACTGAAAAGGCGCTTGTGGCCCTAGGCTTCCAGGCCCCGGCATCGCATGATCGGCTGCATCATCAGGGGAGTTCGTCATGCCGTCCATTCCACTGCCGCTCAAGGGTACGTGCCGTTGCGGGCAAGTCGAGATCGAGGTGTCGAAGGCGCCGATCTGCACTGCCGCCTGCCATTGCCCCGGCTGCCAGAAGATGTCGTCCTCGGCCTATTCGCTGACGGCGATGGTGCCGGCCGACGGATTTGCCGTCACCAAGGGCGAAACCGTCGTCGGCGGCGCGCATGGCGAGCAGTTGCACCATCAGTTCTGCGAGCACTGCAAGACGTGGATGTTCACCCGCGTCGTCGGCGTCGACTGGTTCGTCAATGTGCGGCCGACCATGCTGAAGGATACGGCCTGGTTCCGCCCCTTCATGGAAACCTTCACCAGAACAAAAATGCCTTTCGCCGAGACGGGTGCGGTCAGGAGCTTCGACGAATTCCCTGAAATGGAAGAGCTCGAGCCGCTGATGCACGAATACCGGGCCTGGGCCGCGAGCTAGAGCAATTCCCGGAAAAGTGCGCAGCGGTTATTGCGCAAGAACCAGGAGATAGAGGGTTTCCGCGTTTCGACGCAAAGCGCAAACCTTCTAGGGGACCCGCCTCGCCACCGGCGCGAAGCTGCTCAGGCCCAGCCATGCCTGCATGGCGCGGGCGATGCGGTCGTCGCCGTCGAGTTCGAGATGGCCGGAATCGATCTCCTGGCTCAGCCGTGCCAACCCCATCCACACAGCCGTCATGCTGCGCAGCGAGCCGGTGACCTGCAGGTCGACCTCGAAGCCGGGGTCGGAATTGCACAGGTCGACCGTGCCGTCATCGACCACCAGCCACCAATTCTGCTGGGCTTTCGACACTTCGGGGTACAGAAAGTGAATCGTGCAGCGCTGCGGTGGCAAAGGCTCGGGATTGAGGTTGCGCCGCATGTCCCACATCAAGAGCGAAGGGTCGAGATTTCTGAGGGTTAGCTGGCTTTCAACCCAGCGATGACCCCATTCGCCGAGGCCGAGAATGATCGGCCGCAGGTCCTCGCCGGCCTCGGTCAGCCGGTATTCGACGCTGCCCGAGCTGCCGCGCTCGGTCTGCACCACGCCGGCACGCTCCAGTTCCTTCAGCCGCTTGGACAGCAGTGCCGGCGACATGCGCGGCACGCCGCGGCGCAGATCGTTGAAACGGCTCGATCCCATCAGCATTTCGCGCACGACCAAAGCCGTCCAGCGGGTGCACAGCACCTCCGACGCCATCGAAACCGGGCAAAACTGGCCGTAACCGCCGCGATCGCTCATCTCGCACCATTCGCAGGCAATGTGCGTCTTATAGCGCAAAAGCTGCTTTGCCGCACCTAGCCCATAGGTCTGACCGGCCAAACGGCGATTCAGTTCCTGAACTGGACCGCGCTCGTCTCAGGCGCAATTCTCCGCCCGCCTGCCGTTTCAACTGGAGACAGCATGATGAGGAATGTAGCAGAATCCGCGCTGGCAACCGCCGGCGGACATGCAGTGCCGACCGACGTCGTGGGCGTGGCCCGCGACCTCGCTTCCGTCCTTGGCGAACGTGCTCCCAAGTTCGACGAGGGCGACCGTTTCGTCGCCGACAACTATGCGCTTCTCAAGCAAGCCGGCCTGGTTCAGGCGGGCGTGCCGCTCGAACTGGGCGGCGGCGGGGCCGGCGTGCGCGAACTCTCGGAAATGCTGCGCATCATGGCGCAGTCCTGCGGTTCGACCGCGCTGGCCTTTGCCATGCACACCCACCAGGTGGCGATCCCCGCCTGGCGCTGGCGCTACCAGAATGTCGCCGCCGTCGAACCCTTGCTCAAGCGCGTCGCAACAGAGAGGATCATCCTGCTCTCCAGCGGCGGATCCGACTGGATCGGCGGATCGGGCAAGGCCGAGAAGGTCGAGGGCGGCTATCGTATCACCGCGCGCAAGGTCTTCACTTCGGGTGCGGCCGCCGGCGACATCCTGATGACCGGGGCGATCGCCTGCGCCGAGGACGGCAGCGAAAAGGTCATCCATTTCGGCGTGCCGATGCGGGCGCCGGAGGTCAGCGTCATGGACAACTGGCGCACATTGGGCATGCGCGGCACCGGCTCCAACGACGTCGTCATCGACGGGCTGTTCGTGCCGGATGCTGCCGTTGCCTTCTCACGCGCGGCGGGCCACTGGCATCCGGTGTTCCAGATCATCGCCACCATCGCCTTCCCGCTGATCTATGCGGTCTATCTCGGGGTCGCCGAAAGCGCCCGTGACATCGCTGTCGAGATCACCAGGAAGAAGCAGGCAAGCGAGACCACGCTCACCCTTGCCGGACGCATGGACACCGCCTTGCGCGCGGCCCAGATGGCGCATCGCTCGATGATCGAGACGGCCGAGCGCAACACGCCATCGGCGGAAAGCGTCAACGAGGTGATGATCGGCCGTTCGCTGGTCGCCCGCCATGGCCTCGAGGTGGTCGAGCTCGCCATGGAACTCGCCGGTGGTGCCTCCTTCTACCGCGACAAGGGCCTCGAGCGCCGCTTCCGCGACATGCAGGCCGCGCGTTTCCACCCGCTGCAGGCCGGCCCGCAGGCCCGCTACACTGGAGCGATGGCGCTGGGGTTGCCGGTCGATACGATCTTTTGAAGGCGCCTCCCGGCTGATGCCAGGTTGTTCCTGAAATGCGTCCGCCACGGGCACCCGTGGCGGATGCGGTTTGCAGGATCGGTGGGCCGTAGGCACCAACCTTGGCCTTCTGAAATGAAAAGGGGCGGGGCCTTGCGGCCTCGCCCCTTCGCCTTGGGATGTTGGTTTCGCCTCAGAACAGGCCTTCGATCTGGCCCTGTTCGTTGAGGAAGATCTTTTCCGATGACGGTGCCTTGGGCAGGCCGGGCATGGTCATGATCTCACCGCAGATGGCGACGACGAAGCCGGCGC